>Ga0315912_10000697_pt1 | contig 52428 bp, 38 predicted proteins | sample VfabasoilMG_FD_204469 | JGI IMG/M metagenome (GOLD analysis project Ga0315912, IMG submission 204469) | Garden soil microbial communities collected in Santa Monica, California, United States - V. faba soil | ecosystem: Environmental > Terrestrial > Soil > Garden | place: USA: California...
TGAGCGTGTACTCGAAGGTGATGGAGCTGCGCGGCCGCACGGCCTGGTAGCGCTGGCAGGCGGCGATCAGTTCCTTGATCGGGTACTTCTTGTTGAGCGGCACGAGTTCGTCGCGCAACTCGTCGTTCGGCGCGTGCAGCGAGACCGCGAGGCTCACGTCCGCCGCCGCCGAAAGCGCATCGATCATCGGCACCAGGCCCGCCGTGGACAGCGTCACGCGCTTGTTCGCGAGTCCGAAGCCGAGGTCGTCGCGCATCAGGCTCATCGCGCGCACCACCGGTTCGAAGTTCAGCAGCGGCTCGCCCATGCCCATCATCACCACGTTGGTGATGCGGCGCACCTGGTGGGTGACGTTGCCGAGCGCCTTCGCCGCCACCCACACCTGGCCGATGATCTCGGCCGTGCTCAGGTTGCGGTTGAAGCCCTGCGCGCCGGTGGCGCAGAAGCGGCAGTTCAGCCCGCAGCCCACCTGCGAGGACACGCACAGCGTGCCGCGGGTGGGCTCGGGGATGTACACGGTTTCGATCGCGTTGCCGCCCTCGAGCGCGAGCAGCCACTTGCAGGTGCCGTCGGTGGACTGCTGTTCCACCGCCACCTTGGGCACGCGCACCTCGGCATGTTCCTTCAGCTTCGCGCGCAGGGCCTTGCCGAGGTCGCTCATCGCGTCGAAGTCGTCGACGAGATGGTGGTACATCCACTTCATCACCTGGTGGGCGCGGAAGCGCTTTTCGCCGAGGCCGACGAAGAACGCTTCCATCCCGGACCGGTCGAGGTCCAGCAGGTTCACCCTGGCGATGGCGGGGCTGTCGCTCATGTGCGGCTCAGCGCGGGCACAGTTCGCTGGTGCGGAAGAAGTAGGCGATCTCGACCGCGGCCGTCTCCGGCGCGTCGGACCCGTGCACGGCATTCGCGTCGATGGACTCGGCGAAATCGGCGCGGATGGTGCCCGGCGCCGCCTGCTTGGGATTGGTGGCGCCCATCAGTTCGCGGTTCTTCGCGATCGCGCCCTCGCCTTCCAGCGCCTGGATCATCACCGGCCCCGAGCACATGAACTCGACCAGCGGCTTGAAGAACGGACGTTCCCGATGCACCGCGTAGAACCCCTCGGCCTCGGCGCGCGACAACTGCTGCATGCGGGCCGCGATCACGCGCAGGCCGGCCGCCTCGAAACGGGCATAGATCTGGCCGATCACGTTCTTCGCGACGGCGTCGGGCTTGATGATGGACAGAGTGCGCTCCAGCGCCATGATTTGATTCCTGTTTTTGACTGGATGACGCGACTGGCCGGCCCACCGGGAAAGGGAGCCAGTGCCCGGCGGAGCAAGAACCGCCAGCCGCAACGTGAAAAAACAGCGAAAGGGTAACACGAAATCCGCGTTTATCCGTGGACTTGCGCGCGATTTCGAGCGTTGGTTCTAGGCCCGTTTGACCGTCCTGATCGGGGCGGCTAACCTTCGAACAAATGTTTCAAACAAAATCCGGCCGCGTGCCGGCCCCGGTACGCCCCAAGCCCGGAACCCGGACGTGACCCATCCCCATTTTTCGACCAAGGAACGCATCCTTTCGGCCGCCGAGGAACTGTTCGCGCGGCACGGTTTCGCCGGCGCGTCGCTGCGCGCCGTGACGGCTGCCGCGAACGTGAACCTGGCCGCGGTGAACTACCACTTCGGTTCCAAGGACAACCTCATCAACGAGGTCTTCCGCCGGCGCCTGGACCAGCTCACCGAAACGCGCATGCAGGCGCTCAAGTCCGCGAAGCAGTTGAAGAATCCTTCGCTCGACGACGTGCTGCGCGCGTTCGTGGACCCGGCCTTCGAACTGACCCGCGACCACAGCGGCGGCGCGGCCTTCATGCGCGTGCTCGCGCGCGCCTACGCCGAGCACGACCAGCGCCTGCGCAAGTTCCTGTCGGACAACTACGGGCACGTGCTCAAGGCCTTCGCGCAGGCCATCGCGGTGCTGATGCCCGAGCTCGACAAGGAAGCGCTGTACTGGCGCCTGGACTTCATCGCGGGCGCCCTCACCTACGCGATGAGCGAGTTCGGCATGGTCAAGCGCCCGCCGAACCGGACCGAGGACGAACATCGCCGCCAGGCCTCGCTCGAGTTCGTCCGGTTCGCCGTCGCCGGCCTGCGCGCGGCGTAAACTTCCGTATCTTCGAGAGACGCCCTTCGACAGGCATACTTCGGCGGACCCGCTTCGGCGGGCGCCGTCCGGGAACGCCCTGACCCGATTCGCTGCAAACACGGCGCGGAACGCCGTGAACCCCACGACCACCACGGACCCCACGCCATGACTCAACACCAGCTCCGCATCCGCCGCGTCGCCGTCCTCGGTGCCGGGGTCATGGGCGCGCAGATCGCGGCCCACCTCGCGAACGCGAACGTCTCCACCGTGCTGTTCGACCTGGCCGCGAAGGAAGGCGATCCGAACGGGATCGTCAACAAGGCGCTGGCGAACCTCGGCAAGCTCTCGCCCGCGCCGCTCGCGACCAAGTCCCGCGGCGGCGAGATCGTGGCGGCGAACTACGACCAGCACCTGGACCTCCTCACCGGCTGCGACCTGGTGATCGAGGCCATCGCCGAACGGATGGACTGGAAGCGCGACCTGTACGCGAAGATCGTGCCCAAGCTCGGGCCGGACGCCGTGCTCGCGAGCAACACCTCGGGCCTCTCCATTACCGCACTGAGCGAGGCCCTGCCCGAAGCCGTGCGCGGCCGCTATTGCGGCGTGCATTTCTTCAATCCGCCGCGCTACATGCACCTGGCCGAGGTGATCCCCACGCGCTACACCGATGCCGGCGTGCTGGCCGGCCTGGAAGCCTTCCTCACCACCACGCTCGGCAAGGGCGTGGTGATCGCGAAGGACACGCCGAACTTCATCGGCAACCGCATCGGCGTGTTCTCCATCCTCGCGACCGTGCACCACACGCAGCAGTTCGGGCTGGGCTTCGACGTGGTCGATGCCTTGACCGGGCCGGCGATCGGGCGTCCGAAGAGCGCCACCTACCGCACGGCGGACGTGGTCGGCCTCGACACCATGGGCCACGTGATCAAGACCATGGCCGACACGCTGCCGGAAGATCCCTGGCACAAGTACTTCGGCACGCCGCCCGTGCTCGCCGCACTGGTGTCGAAGGGCGCGCTCGGGCAGAAGACCGGCGCGGGCTTCTTCCGCAAGGTCGGCAAGGACATCCAGGTGCTGGACGTGGCCAAACAGGACTATCGATTGTCCGACGGCGAGGCCAGTGCGGAAGTCGCCGCCATCCTCAAGAACCGCAATCCCGCCGAGAAGTTCGCGCAGCTGCGCGAGTCGACCGATCCGCAGGCGCAGTTCCTCTGGGCCATGTTCCGCGACCTGTTCCACTACACCGCCTTCCACCTGGGCGAGATCGCGGACAACGCGCGCGACGTGGATTTCGCGATCCGCTGGGGCTACGGCTGGAACCTCGGACCGTTCGAGATCTGGCAGGCCTCGGGCTGGAAGCAGATCGCGGGCTGGATCGCCGAGGACATCGCGGCGGGCAAGGCGATGAGCGACGCGCCGTTGCCCGCCTGGGTCACCGACGGCCGCGACGGCGTGCACGGTCCGGGCGGCTCGTATTCGCCCACCGCGAACGCGCCGCGTGCGCGCTCCTCCAATCCCGTCTACGCGCGCCAGCATTTCCCCGACCCGATCCTGGGCGAACGCCCGAACGCGGGCACGACCGTGTTCGAGACCGATGCCGTGCGCTGCTGGCACCCGGGCGGCGACATCGGGATCCTGAGCTTCAAGACCAAGGCGAACACGATCAGCGCCGGCGTGCTCGACGGCATCCACCAGGCGGTGGAGACGGCCGAGAAGTCGATGGCGGGACTCGTGCTCTGGCAGACCGCGGAGCCGTTCAGCCTCGGCGCCGACCTCTCGGGCGCCATGGAAGCGCTCAAGGGCGGCCACCTCGACCAGTTCGACGCGATGGTGAACCGCTTCCAGCAGACCGCCATGCGCATCAAGTACTCGCTCGTGCCCGTGGTCTCCGCGGTACGCGGCATGGCGCTCGGTGGTGGTTGCGAGTTCCAGATGCACAGCGCGAAAACCGTCGCGGCGCTGGAGAGCTACATCGGCCTGGTCGAGGCCGGCGTCGGCCTGCTGCCCGCCGGCGGCGGATGCAAGGAATTGTCCCTGCGCGCCGCGCACCTCGCGCAGTTCACGCCCGTGGGCGACGTGCTGCCGTTCCTGCAGAAGTACTTCCAGACCGTCGCGATGGCGACCGTGTCCGCGAGCGCGATCGAAGCCAAGGAACTGGGCCTGCTGCGCCCGACCGACACCATCGTGTTCCACGCGCACGAACTGCTGCACGTGGCACTGAGCGAGGCGCGCGGGCTCGCCGAATCGGGCTACCGCCCGCCGCTGTCCTCGCGCCAGATCCCGGTCGCGGGCGACGCGGGGTCGGCGCTGCTCAAGATGATGCTCGTGAACATGCTCGAAGGCGGCTTCGTCTCCCAGCACGATTTCGAGGTGGGCTCGCGCATCGCCGCGACGCTGTGCGGCGGCGACATCGAGCGCGGCAGCCTGGTCGACGAACAGTGGCTGCTCGACCGCGAACGCGAGAACTTCATCGCGCTCGGGCAGATGCCCAAGACCCAGGAACGCATCATCCACACCCTGACCACCGGCAAGCCGTTGAGGAACTGAGCCATCACGGATGTTGTAGGAGCGCGCTTCAGCGCGCGATCTTTTCAACCGTGGAATCGTCGCAGGTGACGAGAAGATCGCGCGCTGAAGCGCGCTCCTACGAAAGATCTCGAACGAAGCGTCTAAGCACCCCCCAGACACCGAGGCCACTGCCATGACCCGCCAGATCCAGGACGTCTACATCGTCGCCGCCCGCCGCACCGCCGTGGGCAAGGCCCCGCGAGGCGTGTTCCGCAACACCCGCCCCGACGACCTGCTCGCACACGCCATCCGCGGCACGCTTGCCGATGCCCCGGGCATCGACGCCAGGCGCATCGAGGACGCGGTGATCGGCTGCGCCATGCCCGAGGCCGAGCAGGGCATGAACGTGGCACGCATCGGCGTGCTGCTTGCCGGCCTGCCCGACGTGGTGTCGGCGATGACCATCAACCGCTTCTGCTCGTCGGGCCTCCAGGCCGTGGCGATCGCCGCCGACCGCATCCGCCTGGGCGAGGCCGACCTCATGCTCGCCGGCGGCACCGAGAGCATGAGCATGGTGCCGATGATGGGCTACAAGCCCGCGATCAACCCCGGCATCTTCGACAACCCCAACGTGGCCATCGCCTACGGCATGGGCATCACGGCGGAAAACGTGGCTTCGCGCTGGAACATCAGCCGCGAGGACCAGGACCAGTTCGCCTACGCCTCGCACCAGAAGGCGATCGCCGCGATCCAGGCCGGCGAGTTCCGCGACGAGATCCTGCCGTACACGCTGAGCGACCGCTATCCGAACCTGGCGACGCATGGCATGAACACCGACAGTCGGCCGGTGATCTCGGACGAAGGTCCGCGCGCGGACACCACGGCCGAGGCGCTGGGCAAGCTCAAGCCCGTGTTCAAGGCGCGCGGCAGCGTCACCGCGGGCAACAGCTCGCAGATGTCCGACGGCGCCGCCGCCGTCCTGCTCGCGAGCGAACAGGCGATCAAGGACTACGGGCTCAAGCCGCTCGCGCGCTTCGTCAGTTTCTCGGTCGCCGGCGTGCCGCCCGACATCATGGGCATCGGACCCATCGCCGCGATCCCCAAGGCGCTCGCGCTCGCCGGGATCACGAAGGACCAACTCGACTGGATCGAACTGAACGAAGCGTTCGCGGCGCAGGCGCTCGCGGTCATGCGCGACGTCGGCCTCGATCCGGGCAAGGTCAATCCGCTCGGCGGCGCCATCGCGCTCGGGCACCCGCTCGGCGCCACCGGCGCGGTGCGCACCGCCACGATCACCCACGGCCTGCGCCGTCGCCAGCAGAAGTACGGCATGGTGACGATGTGCATCGGCACGGGCATGGGCGCGGCCGGCGTGTTCGAGGCGCTCTGAGCGCGCCGGTCGCGTAGCCCACCGGGCCCCGCCGCCGTCCTCGCGCGGTCGGGCCTGGTGAGCGCTGCGCCGAATCGTCGGTACCGCATCGCCCATGCCTCTCGCCCTCGTCAGCGTGGTCCGCAACGAGGCGGACGTGATCGAGGCCTGGGTGCGGCACCACGCGCGGATGGTCGACACCGTGCACGTGCTCGATGACCGGTCCGACGACGACACGTCCGCCATCCTTCAGGCACTGCAGGCCGAGGGACTGCCGTTGCGGGTCGTGCGCAACGACGATCCGTCGATCGATCGGGCGATCGCCTGCGCGGACCTGGCGCGGCAGGCCGCCACAGCCACGTCCTGCGAGGCGCTGATCGCACTCGACGCCGACGAGTTCCTGCTGGGGACGCGCGCCGCGTTCGAGGACGCCTTGTCGGACGGACTCGCGCGCGACGTGCTCGCTCTCGCGCGGTACACGCGATTCCCCGACCCGGCGGCGGCGCCCGATGCGCACCCGTTCGAACGCGCACCGTATTCGTTGCGCGGCGACCCGGGCCTGCCAGGCCCGTGCGTGATCGGCGGCGAGCTCGCGCGCAGCCTGCACTGGACGTACGCCGACGACCGTCGCGGCATCCAGGGGATCGCTCCGGCAAGTCCAGGTCCCCTGCCGTCCCGGACCGTGGCGGCCCTGCGTGTCGCACACCTGCCGGCGCGCTCGGGACGCCAGTTCGCCTGCCGCATGCTGCGCGACTGGTTCGATGCGTCCGTGTCGTCCAAGGTGCGCGCACGCGGGACGCCCCGGTACGCGTTCCAGCGCCATGTCGTGGACCTGCTGGCCGGCGGGCTGGCGCCCGAGTCGCTGCCGCTCGCCTCGCTCGTGCATCGCTACCGACTCGTGGACGATCCGACCGCAACGCACCGCGAGCCGGACCTCATGCCCGACCCGATTCCCGCGCTGCCCTTGCGCCACACGCGCATGCGCCCCGCCGATCCCCTGCGCGACCTCGCCCGTCGGCTCGATGCCTACCTCGACCGACTCGTGCCCGCGCCGGCACCCGGCTCCCGACCCGGCCCGGCTTGAGCATGCGCACGATCGCCGTCGCCATGGTGCGCAACGAGGCCGACATCATCGAGGCGTTCGTGCGACACCATCTCGCGCTGGTCGAGCACCTGGTCGTGATCGACCACCGCTCCACCGATGCCACGCCGGCCATCCTGCAGGCGCTCGTGGAGGAAGGACTGGCCTTGAGCGTGTTGCGCGATGGCGCGATCGCGTTCCGGCAGGCGGACCGCTTGACCGCGGTCCTGCACGACGCGCTCGAAAGCCACGACGCGGACTACGCCTTCGCCCTGGACGCCGACGAGTTCGTCCTGGCCGGATCGCGCGCCGACCTGCACGAGCGCCTGGCCGCGGGCGGCGCGCGCGCCGGATACCTGCTGCCCTGGCGGCTCTACGTCGGACCCGCACGCCAGGGTGGCGAAACGCATCCCTTGCGACGCCTCGTGATGCACGCGGTCCCGCCGGCGGGGACGCCGACGCTGCACAAGGTCGTGGTGGGGCGCGCCTTCGTCGGCCAGCCCTGGGGACTCGCCGAAGGCAACCACGGGATCGTCGTGGACACCGGACGGGGCGAACGCGAACTCGCGCTCGAGCCGCTGCCTGGCATCGCGCTCGCGCACCTGCCGTTCCGCTCCCCGGGTCAGTTCCTGGGCAAGATCGTGCTGGGGTGGCTGTCGCACCGGTTGAGGACGGGACCGGAGGCGAGGACGAGCCCGATCAACTGGCATTGGCGCGAGTTGTTCGGGCAATGGCTCGACGGCATGGAACCGGACTGGCCGGAGTTGGAGCGCCTGGCCCTGCAGTGGTACCTGCTGCAGCCGGTACCCGGCATGCGACCGGTCGATCCCGATACGGTGCGCTTCGACCATGCCCCCATCCCCTGCCCGTTCGAGCTCCGGCATACGCCGCCTGGCGCGGATGCGCCGCTCGCGCGCGTGATCGCCTGGACCGACGCCCTGCTGTCCCGCGTCCAGGGCTGAGCGCGCACAGGGATCGCGCCTGGGCCGTCGAACGGCGCATTCGCGTTGCCGTCGGCCTCGTACCGCGTGCGCAACCGCCCCGAATTGCCGCTCGTCGGTTCGTACGGTGATCCGACGCTTCACGATGCTAGGCTCCGCCGCGATCGTGCTCGGCATGCGCATGATCCACGGCGTACAAAGGACGCGCCTGCGCGTCGATCGTGTAGACCGGGGCCGGGCAGTCCGGCGATCGAACGGAGGGAATCGATGGTCGAGCAATCCACGGATCCGGTGGCACGACGCCGACGCGACCGCTACTGGTCCGCCCTGCTGGTGTTCGGCGTGCTCGCCGCGTTGTGGCTGATCCGGACCACGCTGCAGGATCGCGGCGAGCCGGTGAACCTCGAGCAGACCCTGGACTCGCTGCGTTTCCTTCGCAACGCGACCTGGGCGGGCGCCGTGCTCGTCCTGGGCACGGGCCTGGCGCTGGCGCGCCTGCTGCTCCGGGTGGGGAATGCCACGCGCGACCAGGAACGATTCCCCCCCGAGGGAACCGCGCAACTGCTCGATGCCGCGCCGCGCAAGGGCGTGGCGGCGCTGTACCTGGCGCGCAACCTGCGCCTCGCGGGAATCGCCTGCGCGATCCTGAGCGTGGCGCTGTTCGCGACCGGGATCGTGGTCGGCCTGCGCACGATCGCGTGGTAGGTGGATCTGCCATCGGGAATCGCGGGCAACGCGCGAACGTCCGATGGGCCCAGTCCGGTCAAATCCGCGCCAGCGCCTGCTCGAGGTCGTCGATCAGCACCTGGGGCTCCTCCAGGCCGATCGAGAAGCGCACCAGGGTGACGGGCACGCTGGACAGGTGTTCGTGCCCACGCCAATCGCGCGCACCGGCGATGGGGAACACGAGCGACTCGTAGCCGCCCCAGGACACCGCGATCAGGAACCGCCGCAGGGCGTCGACCACGCGCTCCACGCCGGCGAGGTCGGTCGCGAGTTCGACCGAGACCAGTCCGCTCGCGTGGCGCAACTGGCGCGCGCTGAGTTCGCCCTGCGGATAGTCCGGGGACTGCGGGTAGTACACGCGCGACACGGCCGGGTGCGCGCACAGGTACTGCACCACGCGCGCCGTCGTCGCCGCGACCCGTTCCATGCGCACGGCGAGCGTGCGCAGGCCGCGCAGCAGCAGCCAGGCGTCGTGCGGCGACGGGATCGCGCCCAGCGTCATGTACGGCCCCTGGAAGATCTCGCGGATGAGCGCTTCGCTGCCGCAGATCACGCCCGCGACCACGTCGCTGTGGCCGTTGAGGTACTTCGTGGCCGAATGGACCACGAGGTCGATGCCGAGCGCGATCGGCGACTGCCCGAGCGGCGTCGCGTAGCTGTTGTCGCAGATCGTGCGGATGCCGCGCGCCCGCGCGAGCCGCGCGATCGCGGCCAGGTCCTGCTGCTCGAAGGTGAACGTGTTCGGGCTTTCCAGCACGATCAGCCGCGTCTCGGGCCGGATCGCCGCTTCGACCGCGTCGGTCTCACGCGCATCGACGAAGGTTCCGGTGACGCCGAAGCGCAGCAGGAACTTCTGCACCAGCGTCTTGGTCCAGCTGTAGGGCTTCGCGACCACGAGCACGTGGTCGCCGGCACGCAGCCCCGAGACCACCGCGGCCGACACCGCCGCCGCGCCCGAGGCCAGGACCAGGGCGGCCTCGGCGCCCTCGAGCGCCGCGAGCTTGCGTCGCAGCACTGCCACCGTGGGGTTGTTGCCGCGCGTGTACAGGTGCGCGGCGTACTCGTCGGCGAGCGCGGCACGCAATGCGGCCACGGACGGCTGCGCGAAGATGCTGCTCTGCGCGATCGGCGGCGCGACGGCGCCGAAGTAGCGCGCCTCCTCCTCGCCGAACTGGTTCAGGATGTAGCTGAGGTCCATGTCAACGCAGGTGCGCCGCGATCATGCCGCGCACGGCGTCGCGGAGCGTGGGGTCCTCGAGCGCGAAGTCGAGCGTCGCCTGCACCACGCCGAGCTTGTTGCCGCAGTCGTAGCGCCTGCCCTCGAAGCGGTAGGAATACACCGCCTCCTCCTTCAGCAGCGTCGCGATCGCATCGGTGAGCTGGATTTCGCCGCCCGCACCGGGCGGGGTGTCCTCCAGCAGGTCGAAGATGCGCCCCGAAAGCACGTAGCGACCGACGATCGCGAGCGTGGAGGGTGCCACCTCGGGCTTGGGCTTCTCGACCACGCCGTGCATGCGCGCGACGCGCTCGTCCACGGCCGTGGCCGAGACGATGCCGTACCGGTGCGTCTGGTCCGCAGGCACGTCCTCGACCGCGATCGCGCTGCCGCCCAGGCGCTGCACCACGTCCACCATCTGCGCCAGCGCCGGTCGCGGCGGATGCCACATCAGGTCGTCGGGCAGCAGCACCGCGAACGGCGCGTTGCCCACCACGCTGCGTGCGCACAGCACGGCGTGTCCCAGGCCCTTGGGCTCGGCCTGGGTGACGAACACGGTGGACACGCCCGCGGGCAGGATCGACCGCAGGGCCTCGAGTTCCGCCTGCTTGTTCTTCAGCGCCAGCCGGTGCTCGAGCTCGTAGGCGGTGTCGAAATGGTCCTGGATGCTGTGCTTGTAGCGGTTGGTCACGAACACCAGCGTGTCGCAGCCGGCCACGACGGCTTCGTCCACCGCGTACTGGATCAGGGGTCGATCGATGATCGGGAGCATTTCCTTGGCCAGCACCTTGGTCGCCGGCAGCAGGCGGGTACCCAGGCCGGCGACGGGAAAGACGGCATGACGGACGCGCATGGACACCTCGGGGTCGGTGGAATCCGGGATCAGTGGGAAATCAGGCTCAGGGCGATGGCGGGTCCGGACTTCGACGACGGCGACGTGGCGCCCTCGCCCGGCTCCGCAGCCACCGCCGGCACGGCGTTCGGCGTGCGTTCGAACTCGGGCACCAGGGCATGCAGCACGCGCGCGAGCTCGGCGTCGTCGTAGCCGCGCGTCGCGTTCGCCGCATCCGCCAGGAGCCGCTCGAGTTCCTCCCACACCACGCGCCGGGGCGCGGCCAGGAAGATCTTGCGGTGCACGGTCTCCTGGTACGCCTCCTGCGCGTGGAACAGTTCCTCGTACAGCTTCTCGCCCGGCCTGAGGCCGGTGTATACGATCGCGATGTCGCGCTCGGGCCGCTTGTGCGCGAGGCGGATCATCTGCTCGGCGAGGTAGCGGATCCGGATCGGGTCGCCCATGTCGAGCGCGTAGATCTCGCCGCCACGGCCGAGCACGGCGGCCTGCAGGATCAGCTGGCAGGCCTCGGGGATGGTCATGAAGTAGCGCGCGATGTCCGGGTGCGTGATGGTCACCGGCCCGCCGCGCGCGATCTGCTCGCGGAACAGCGGAACCACGGAGCCTGCGGAATCGAGCACGTTGCCGAAGCGCACGGTGATGAAGTGGGTGCGCGAGCGCATCGAGTAGTTCTGGCAGAACAGCTCCGCCGCGCGCTTGCTCGCGCCCATCACGCTCGACGGATTGACCGCCTTGTCGCTGGAGATCAGCACGAAGGTCTCCACGCCGTGCCGGTCGGCCGCGCGCGCGACCGCGCAGGTCGCCAGTACGTTGTTGCGCACCGCCTCGCGCAGCTGCTCCTCCAGCAGCGGCACGTGCTTGTACGCCGCCGCGTGGAACAGCACGCTGGTGCCGCTGCCGGCCAGGATGCGCTCGAGCGTGGCCTCGTCCCCGGCGTCGCCGAGCGCGCAGTGCAGGCCGAGCGACGGGAATTCGGCGCGCAGTTCCTGGTCGATGCGGTACAGGTTGTATTCGCTCTGCTCGAGCACGATCAGCCGCTCGGCGCCGAGGCGGGCGACCTGGCGGCACAGTTCCGCGCCGATCGAGCCGCCGCCGCCGGTGACCAGCACGCGCCTCCCCGAGATGCCGTTGCGTATCGCGGTCCAGTCCAGTTCCACCGGCTCGCGCCCGAGCAGGTCCTCGATCGCGACCTCCTTGAGCTGGTTCAGGCCCGCGCGCCCCGCGATCACGTCCTCGAGCCTGGGCACGGTGCGGAACTCGAGCTCGGTCGCCTCGCACAGTTCCACGATGCGCTGCATCTCGTGGCTGGAGGCCGACGGCATGGCGATCAGCAGCATCTCCGCGGCCGTCTCGCGCGCGACACGCTCGACATCGGCGAGCTGCCCCAGCACCGGCACGCCGTGCACCTTGGCCCCGCGCAGGGTGCGGTCGTCGTCGAGCAGGCCGACGGGGGCGTACTGGCCGTCCCGGCGCAGGTCTCGCACCAGGGTCTCCCCGGCGCGACCGGCGCCGAGCACGAGCACGCGGCGACTGGGTGCGCTGCGGGTGAGGTCCAGCCGGCTGTCCTTCCAGTAGCGATAGGCGAGACGGGGCGCACCGAGCAGGAACAGCAGCACGAGCGGATACACCACCAGCACCGCGCGTGGCGTGCCCTCGAGGCGGTTGAACAGGAACAGCGCCAGGGCGATGCCGAGCGCGCCGAGCGCGGCGCCGCGCGCGATGTTCCACAGGTCCGGCAGGCTGGCGAACCGCCACAGGCCCCGGTACAGGCCCGTCCACCACAGCAGCATGCCCTGCAGCACGAGCACGATCGGCAGCTCCGCGCCGAACGCGGGCACGACGGGCGGGTCGGGCTGCATGTTCCAGCGCATCCAGTTCGAGCCGAACCAGGCCAGCCACACCATCACCAGGTCGTGCAGCACGACCGCGATGCGCGGATGGATGGTGGCGATGAGCGCTTTGATGCGTCGCATGGGGTTCCGAGGCGTGGCCGTCAGACCCGGCCGAGGTAGCGGTCGCGGCACCAGCGCTTGCCGCGCAACCAGATGCCGCCGGACAGGACGTAGGCCAGGACCGGGATGCCGGCAGTGTAGCCCAGGGTGTGCCAGATGGATGTCGCGGGCGGACGACCGCGCCACAGGGATTCGTGCACCAGCGCGAGCGGCAGCGCCACGAGCAGGTGCCAGCCGAGGTAGGTCGAGGTCACCCGGGCGTGGCTCCAGCCCACGCGCGTGAGCCACTGGTACAGGTGCTCGCGGTGCGCCCGCCACCAGCGCTTGCCCCGCAGCGCACGCATGACCAGGGTGGCGCCAGAATCGGTCGCGAACGCCGACACCAGCACGGCCGCGCCACCGACGCTGAGCGTGCCGCGCATGACCAGCGCCAGGGCCACGAACGCCAGCCACAGCCCGAACGCGGTGCTGCCCACGTCGCCCATGAACACGCGCGCGCGCGGGAAGTTGAACGGCAGGAAGCCGAGCATGGCGCAGGCGCCGCAGAGCGCGAGCCAGGCCAGGTCGACCTGCCCGCCGTGCCAGGCGAGGCCGGCCAGCGCCAGGCCGACGGCGATGAACTGCGTCGCGGCGATGCCGTTGATGCCGTCCATGAAGTTGTGCGCGTTCATGCTGGCCACGATCAGCACGACGACGGCGGCGAGCGGCAGCCCGCCCGGGACGCGCAACGCGAACCAGGCCAATGCCGCGGCCACCACGCCCTGGATCGCGAACCGGACCGGCGCCGGGACCGAGCGCCGATCGTCCAGCCAGCCGAGCGTCGCGATCAGCGCGATGGCGCCCGCGAACGCGACCTGCCCCTGCGGATCGAGCGGCCACAGCGCGAGCGGACCGACCACGAGCAGCGCGAGCACGGGCCCCAGTCCGCCTCCCCGGGGCGTGGAAACCGAGTGCGAGCGCCGGTGGCCCGGGACGTCGACCATGCCGCCACGCACCGCAAGTGCCAGCGCCAGGCGCGTCATCGCGGCGCCCATCAGCAGGCCGAGCACCGCGGCGTAGGGCAGCGCGGCGAGGTAGGAACCGCCCATGGTGCTAGTCGCCCGCGACGCCGTGGATGGGCTTCACCATGCCCCAGCTCTTGCAGCTGGGACATTGCCAGTGGTGCGCGCGTGCACCGAATCCGCAGCGCGAACAGCGATAGACCGACTGCCCCGCGAGCAGCTTGCGCGTCAGTTCGTCGAGGATCAGCAGGTTCTGGCGCGCTTCGCCCTCGGCGCTCTTCAGCGACAGCCCGATCAAGGCCGCCAGGCCCCGCACCGACGGACGCTTGCCGAGTTCGCTGGTCAGGAGCTGGATCGCGGCGCGATCGCCCTCCTCGCGCTCCACGATGAGGGTCAGCGCGAGCACCGGCGAGATGCCCGGATAGCGCGCGGTCAGGCCATGCAGGAACTCGCGCGCCCCGCCGGCGGGACCCAGGCGATCGAAGCAGGCCAGCACCGGCGCCAGCACCTCGGGCACGAACTCGAGGTCGCGCGAGACGACCTGCTGGAACGCGGTCAGCGCGAGCGAGGCGTCGCCCTGCTCGAGCGCGAGCTGGCCCTGGGTGAGGATGCCGCGCACGCAGTCGGGTTCGGCCGCGAACGCGGAGGCGAGGGCCGCACGCGCGCCCTCGGCGTCGCGCCGCGCGCGCGCCTGGTCGGCCAGTTCGCAGTAGTAGTGGGCGATCAGCGCACCTTGGGATTCGCCGCTCACCCGCTCGAGCCGGCGCGCGTGGTCGATCGCCTTGTGCCAGTCGCGCTCCTGCTGGTAGATCGCGATCAGGTGCTTGAGCGCGGAGGGCGCGCGCGCCTCGAGCGCGACCAGGTCGGTGAACAGCGCCTCGGCGCGATCGAGCAGGCCGGCGCGCATGTAGTCCTCGCCCAGCTCCAGCACGGCGGCGGTCTTCTGTTCGTCCGACAGCGTGGGACGCGCGATCAGCGCCTCGTGCACGCGGATGGCGCGATCGACCTCGCCCCGGCGGCGGAACAGGTTGCCGAGCGCGAGGTGGGTCTCGACCGTGTCCGAATCGACCTCGGCGATCTGCAGGAACACCTCGATCGCCTTGTCCGGCTGTTCGTTCAGGAGGTAGTTCAGGCCGCGGAAGTAGGTCGAGCGCAGCCGGTTCACCTGCGCACCGCTCTGGCGCGCGCTGCCCAGCCGGGCGAGGTACCACGAGGCGCCCGCCGCGAGGGGCAGCAGCAGCCAGAACAGTCCCACCTCGCCGCCCATGGCTCAGGCCCTTCCGTGCGATGCCACGGCGGCCGCCCGGGACGCGCGGCGCCGGACCCGCGCGTCGACCCTCACGCCTGCTCCGGTCGAGCCTTGAGCTCGCGCTGCAACCGCCTGATCCTCAGGCGCAGCGGCAGCACCACGCCGAGCAGCAGCGCGATGCCGGCGAGCAGGGCACCGACGAGCACCGACGACAGCGCCATGACGCCCACCGGCAGGTCGGTCGCGAAAACGCCGAAATCCAGGTGCGCCGACGCGCGGTTCAACAGGCTGAAGACGAACGCGCAGACGACCACGGTGAACGTCGACACGAGGGCGAGCCAGCGGGTCACGGGGTGGTCCTGGACGACGTCAGCGGACGTCTTCGCCCGGCAGCGAGTTCACCCGCTCCCGAAGTTCCTTGCCCGGCTTGAAGTGCGGGACGTACTTGCCAGGCAGCGCCACCGACGTGCCGGTCTTGGGATTGCGCCCGATGCGCGGCGGGCGGAAATGCAGCGCGAAGCTGCCGAATCCGCGTACCTCGATGCGCTCGTTCTCGGCCAGGGCGTGGCTGATCTGCTCGAGCAGTTCCTTGACCGACAGCTCGATGTCGTGGAACGCGAGGTGGGTCTGGCGTCGCGCCAGGGCCTCGATCAGTTCTGACTTGGTCATCGCCGAGTTCCAGGCAGGGAGTACGGAAGCGTCTTGCATGGGTGGCGCGACCGGCCCTCTCGGACCGGTCGCCCACGATCACTCACTCGCTGCGGTTCATCTGCTCCTTGAGCAGTGCGCCGAGCTTGGTGGTACCGCCGGAGGCGCTCTGGTACTCCTCGAGCACGTCCTTGAGGTCCTGCTCCTCCTTCGCCCGGATCGAGAGCTGCAGCACGCGGCTCTTGCGGTCCATGCCGACGATCTTGGCCTCGACCTCCTCGCCCATCTTCAGGTGCAGGGTCGCGTCCTCGATGCGCTCCTTGGCGATGTCGGATGCGCGCAGGTAGCCCTCGATGCCGTCGCCCAGCACGATGGTGGCGCCACGCGCATCGAGCTCGCGCACGATGCCCTTGACGATGCTGCCGCGCGGGTTGTTCGCCATGAACGTGCCGAACGGATCCTGCTCGAGCTGCTTGATGCCGAGCGAGATGCGCTCGCGCTCGGGGTCCACGGCCAGCACCACGGCTTCCACCGTGTCGCCCTTCTTGAACTGGCGCACCAGGTCCTCGCCCGAGATCTGCCAGGAGATGTCCGACAGGTGCACGAGGCCGTCGATGTTGCCGTCCAGGCCCACGAAGATGCCGAAGTCGGTGATGGACTTGATCTGGCCCGACACCTTGTCGTTCTTCTTGTGGGTGGCGGCGAACGCCTCCCACGGGTTGGACGTGCACTGCTTGAGGCCGAGCGAGATGCGGCGACGCTCTTCGTCGACGTCGAGCACCATCACTTCGACTTCGTCGCCGAGCTGCACGACCTTGGCCGGGTTGACGTTCTTGTTCGTCCAGTCCATCTCGGACACGTGCACCAGGCCTTCCACGCCCGGCTCCAGCTCGACGAAGCAGCCGTAGTCGGTGACGTTGGAGACCTTGCCGAAGAAGCGACCGCCCGACTGGTAGCGTCGGCCGATGTGCACCCACGGATCCTCGCCCAGCTGCTTGAGGCCCAGCGAGACGCGGTTGCGCTCGCGGTCGAACTTGAGCACGCGCACGTCGAGCTCGTCGCCCACGTTCACCACCTCGGACGGATGGCGCACGCGCTTCCATGCCATGTCGGTGATGTGGAGCAGGCCGTCGATGCCGCCCAGGTCCACGAACGCGCCGTAGTCGGTGAGGTTCTTGACCACACCCTTGACCACCGCATTCTCCTTCAGGCGCTCGAGCAGCTGCTCGCGCTCGGCGCTGAACTCGCTCTCCACCACCGCACGACGCGAGACCACCACGTTGTTGCGCTTGCGGTCGAGCTTGATGATCTTGAACTCGAGTTCCTTGCCCTCGAGGTAGACCGGATCGCGCACGGGGCGCACGTCGACCAGGGAACCGGGGAGGAACGCGCGCACGTCCTTGATGTCGACGGTGAAGCCGCCCTTGACCTTGCCGCTGATGCGGCCGGTGACCGTGGCGTTCGCCTTGTGGGCCGTTTCCAGCTCGTCCCACACCAGCGCGCGCTTGGCCTTCTCGCGGCTCAACTTGGTTTCGCCGAAGCCGTCTTCGAGCGCATCCAGCGCCACCTTGACCTCGTCGCCGACCGCCACTTCGAGCACGCCCTGCTCGTCGTAGAACTGCTCGATCGGGACTATGCCTTCGCTCTTGAGGCCGGCGTTGACCACCACGACGTCGGATCGGATCTCGATCACGATGCCGGTGACGATGGTGCCCGGCTTGAGCTTGTTGAGCGCTTCGCTCTGTTCAAACAGTTCGGCAAAACTTTCAGTCATTTGGATTCTCGATGGAAAGGCACAGGACGCTGGCGTTGTGTGTGGCCACGTCCCACCCGTTGTGGACCGTTTCGGGTCCGTTGCAATACTCCCGCGGATGCGGGAGACCGATTCCTGCCGAACGAAAGCGTGCGTCCCCGGTGGGCCTCAAACGCCAGCCACCGCGAGCACGCGTGCCACTACGTCGTCGATCGAAATCCCGGTGGAATCCAGCAGGACCGCATCGGATGCCGGTCGCAGCGGAGCCACTGCCCGATCGGCGTCGCGCCGGTCGCGTGCCTCGATTTCATTCAGCAAGTCCTCTAGCTTAACCCGCAATCCCTTTTGCTTCAACTGCTTATACCTGCGCTGCGCGCGCTCGCCCGCGCTCGCGGTCAGAAACACCTTGAACGGGGCGTCCGGGAACACGACGGTGCCCATGTCGCGGCCGTCCGCGACCAGGCCCGGGGCCTTGCGGAAGCCGCGCTGCAGGTCGAGCAGTTCGGCCCGCACCGTGGGGATGGCGGCGATCGCCGAGGCCGCGGCGCCGCAGGTTTCGGTGCGCAACTCGTCGGTCGCATCGTGGCCGTTCACCAGCACCCGGGTCTCATCCCCCCGGTCGACGAAGCGGATGCGCGTGGATTGCGCGCAGCGCGTGATCGCCTCCGGATCGGACAAGTCCAGGCCCTCCTCTCCGGCCGCGTAGCCGATCGCCCGGTAGATGGCGCCCGAATCGAGCAGGTGCCAGCCCAGCCGGGTCGCCACGGCACGGCTGATCGTGCCCTTGCCGGAACCGGACGGGCCATCGATGGTGAGCACAGGTACGGGGGTCTTGGTCGGCATGGCTCGGGTCGGGGGTTCGCAACCGCGAACTATGACGCAGGGCGCGCCCGGGCGCATCTGTCACCGCCCCCCCGCACCAGGTTCGGCGAAGCCGTCGCGCGCTAGGACGGTGCGCCCCGCTCGAGGATCGACATGCCCACGCCGGCGGCCAGCGCGGCGAAGCCCGGGAACGAGGTCGCGACGTTCGCGGTGTCGCGAACGGTCACGGGGTCCCCGGAAAGCTGCGCCGCGACGGCGGCGGCCATGGCGATGCGGTGGTCGCCGTGGCTCTCGACCTCGCCGCCCGCGAGCGGCCCGCCATGGATCACCGCACCGTCCGGTCGCTCCTCGATGCGTGCACCCATGGCCCCGAGCGCACGCGCCATGGCCGCGATGCGGTCGCTCTCCTTGACCCGCAACTCGGCCGCTCCGCGCACCACGGTGGTGCCACGGGCACAGGCCGCGGCCGCGAAGAGCGCGGGAAATTCGTCGATCATGTCCGGTACCAGCGCCTCGGGCACCTCGATCCCCGATAGCTCCGCATGCCGCACGCGCAGGTCCGCGACCGGTTCGCCGCCGAGCGTGCGGGGCTCCAGCACCTCGATGCGCCCCCCCATGAGCGCGAGCGCGCGCAGCAATCCGGTACGCAGCGGGTTGACCCCGACCTCGCGGATCAGCAGGTCGGACCCGGGCACGAGCGTCGCGGCCACGAGGAAGAACGCGGCCGAGGAGAAATCCCCCGGGACCACGACCTCGGTTGCGCGCAGGCGGGACCCGCCGCCGATCACGATCCAACCGTCCTGCATCGTGCAGGGCGCGCCGAACGCCGCCAGCATGCGCTCGGTGTAGTCGCGCGTCGCGTGCGGTTCGCGCACGCGCGTGGTGCCGATCGCCTGCAGTCCCGCGAGCAGCACCGCGGATTTCACCTGCGCGCTCGCCACCGGTGTCGCGTAGTCGATCCCGTGCAACCCGCTCGAGGCGCCGATGTGCAGCGGCGCGGTGCCCGCGCCGGTCGCCTCGATGCGCGCCCCCATGCGCAGCAGCGGCTCCATCACGCGGCGCATCGGGCGGCGCGACAGGCTCTCGTCGCCGATCAGGGTGCAGTCGAACCGCTGGCCGGAAAGCAGTCCCGCCAGCAGGCGCATCGCAGTGCCGGCATTGCCGCAGTCGAGCGGGCCAACGGGGCGCTCCAGGCCCTCCAAGCCTACGCCGTGCACCAGGCGTTCGCCGTTCGCCGACGACTCGATGCGCACGCCCATGGCCTTGAACGCCGCGGCGGTCGCGAGCGTGTCTTCGCCCTCGAGGAATCCGGTGACGCGCGTCGTGCCCTCGGCGATGGCGCCGAAGAGGATCGCGCGATGGGAAATGGACTTGTCACCGGGAACGCGGATCTCCCCGCGCAATGGCGCGCCGCCCTGGGCGATCCAGTCCGTCATGGGCGCGTGCCGGCCGTCGTAGGAGCGCGCACCAGCGCGCGAGTCCCGCCGCGGCGGGCCGACACGCTCATCGCGCGCCGACGCGCGCTCCTACATGAGCGGCAGGCAACCGTCATCGCGCGGGCAACGCCTCGAGGAACCGGTCGTTCTCGTCCTCGCGCCCTACGCTCACGCGCAGACAGCTCGGCAGGCCGTAGCCGCCCATGGGCCGCACGACCACGCGCGCGGCCATCAGTGTCGATTCGATCTCCGCCGCGGGCCGGTCGAAGTCGACGAGTACGAAGTTCGTCATGCTTGGATGCACGAACCAGCCGCGATCGGCGATGCCGTGCGCCAGGCGATCGCGTTCGGCGCGCGTGCGCGCGAGCAGCGTCTCGACATGGACCGGATCGGCCAGCGCCACCTCCGCCGCGAGCAGCGCGAGCGCGTTCACGTTGAACGACTCGCGCAGGCGTTCGAGCACCGACACGGTCTCGGCCTGCCCCACCGCGTAGCCCACGCGCAGGCCCGCGAGGCCGTACGCCTTGGAAAACGTGCGCGTCACGACCAGGTTCGGGTGCCGATCGACGAACTCGAGCGCGGAGCCCACCTCGGGCCGGTCGAAGTATTCGCCGTAGGCCTCGTCCACCACCACGAGCACCTCCGGCGGCACGCGCGCGAGCAGCTCCGCCATCTCCTCGCGCGTGATCCAGGTGCCCGTGGGATTGTTCGGATTCGAGACGAACACGATGCGCGTGCGTCCGGTGACGCGGGCCGGGAAGGCCGCGGCGTCGTGGCCGCGCGGCATGCGCGATTCGCGCGACAGCGCCGGGACCGGCATCGGCGCGGCGCCGGCGGCATTCGTGCCGATCGGAAACACCGCGAATCCGTACTGGCTGTACACCACCTCGTCGCCCGGCGCGGCGAAGCACTGGGCCAGCAGCATCAGCAGCTCGTGCGAACCGTTGCCGAGCACGAGCTGGTTCGTCGCCACGCCCAGGCGCGCCGAAAGCGCGCGCTTGAGCGATGCACCGACCGGGTCGGGATAACGGAACACCTCGGCCGGATCGGCGTCGCGCAAGGCCGCCAGCACGCGCGGGCTCGGACCCCAGGCGTTCTCGTTGGAGCCCAGCTCCGCGAGCGTGCGCGGGCGTGCCGCGTGGCGCAGTGCGGGCAGGTCGTGGCCCGGGTCGTAGGCCTTGAGCCGGCCCACCACGGCATTGGGCGCCACGCTCACAGCACCGCCTGCGGATAGGAACCGAGCACCTTGACGTTCGCCGCGAAAGGACCGAGTTCGGCCAGCGCGGCGCCGAGCGTCTCGTCCGCGACGTGGCCTTCCACGTCGATGAAGAAAACGTACTGCCATTTGCCCTGGCGAGAGGGCCGCGATTCGATCTTCGTCATGCTGATGCCGCGCCGCGCGAGCGGCGTGAGCAGTTCGTACAGCGCGCCGGGACGATCCTTGACCGACACCAGCAGGGAGGTCTTGTCGCGCCCGGAAGGCTCGAACAGCTTGCGCCCGATCACCAGGAAGCGCGTGGTGTTGTCCGGCCGGTCCTCGATGGGCCCGGCCAGCACCTTCAGCCCGTACACGTGCGCGGCCGCCTCGCCCGCGATCGCGGCGGCGTCGTCGGCGCTCTTCGCGCGGCGAGCGGCCTCGGCGTTGCTGGACACCGGCAGCCGTTCGCACCGGGGAAGGTGCTGGCGCAGCCAGCCCCGGCATTGCGCCAGCGACTGGGCGTGGGAGTAGACGCGCTCGACGTCCGCGAGCCTGCCGCGGCCGAGCAGGAACTGGTGCACGCGCAGTTCGACCTCGCCGCAGATCTTCAGGCGCGAGGTCAGGAAAAGGTCCAGCGTGGAGTTGACCGTGCCCTCGCCCGAGTTCTCCACCGGCACCACGCCGAAGTCGGCATGGCCGGCCTCGACCTCCTGGAACACCTCGTCGATGGTCGCGAGCGGCAAGCGCGTGACGCCGTTGCCGAAGTTCTTCAGCACCGCCTGCTCCGAGAACGTGCCTTCGGGACCGAGGTAGCCGATCTTCAGTGGTTCCTGCTGGGCCAGGCACGAGGACATGATCTCGCGGAACAACCGCACCATCTCCTCCGCCGACAGCGGACCGTGGTTGCGCTCGAGCACGCCGAGCAGCACCTGCGCCTCGCGCTCGGGCCGGTAGTAGTCCACCGCGGCGAGCTTGCCCTTGGCCTTCCCCACGAGCCGCGCGACCTCCGCACGTTCCTGGATCAGCGACTGGAGCTGGCGATCGATCGCGTCGATGCGCGTGCGGACTTCGGCGAGCTGGGGCGTCGCCTTGGGTGTGACGCGGGTGGGACGTTTGGCAGGCATGGGGCTTCTGATCGTGAGTCAACGACTGAAGATACCGAAGTCCCCGCTCGGAGCGCTTGCTTCTGCCCGAAGCGTTCATCCCCGAACCACCTCAGTCGGTCCCCTCTCCCCCGCGGGGAGAGGGTTAGGGTGAGGGGGTGGCGACAACACTGCCAAGTGGACTTCGCATCACCGGATGGGGGCAAGGTCGCCCCTCACCCTGCCCTCTCCCCCCAGGGGGAGAGGGGAAAAGCTCGCTAGATCACGCGCACGGACAGGATGCCATCCACCGACGCAATCTCCCGCACCACCGCCTCCGCCACGCCCGTCTCCACGTCCACGAGGTTGTACGCGTACTCGCCCTTGGACGCGTTGTGCATCTGCATGATGTTCAAGCCGTGCCGGCCGAGCACGTTGGAGAGCTGGCCGATCATGTTCGGCACGTTGCGGTTCGCGACGCAGATGCGGCCCTGGCCGACGCGCGACATGCGCGTGCCGGGGAAATTCACCGCGTTCACGATGTGGCCGTTCTCGAGGAACTCGCGCAGCTGGTCCACCACCATCAGCGCGCAGTTCTCCTCGGCCTCGAGCGTGGAGGCGCCCAGGTGCGGGAACGCGATCACGCGCGGATCGCCCACCATGTCGGGCTTGGGGAAGTCGGAGATGTAGCGCGCGATGCGGTTCGACGCGAGGCCTTCGCGCAGCGCGTCGTGCGCCACGATGCCGTCGCGCGCGAAGTTCATCAGCACGATGCCGGGCTTGGCGACGGCGAGCGAGGCGGTGGAGAACATGCCGCGCGTGGCGTCCATCAGCGGCACGTGGAAGGTGACGAAATCCGAGGCCGCGTACAGCTCGTTGAGCGAGCCGGCCTTGACCACGTCGGAGGACAGCTGCCAAGCGCCCTCGACCGTCATGTGCGGATCGAAGCCAAACACGCGCATGCCCAGCGCCCGCGCCGCGTTCGCGACCTTGACGCCGATCGCGCCCAGGCCCACGACGCCGAGCACGCGCCCCGCGAGTTCGGTGCCTACGAAACGCTTCTTCTCCGCCTCCATGGCCGGCTCGGCATCGGCACGGCCCTTCAGCGTCTGGGTGAACGCGAGCGCATCGGGCAGGTTGCGCGCGCTCATCAGCATGCCCGCGAGCACGAGTTCCTTGACCGCGTTCGCGTTCGCACCGGGCGCGTTGAACACGGGGATGCCGCGCTCGGAGAGCGCCGCCACGGGGATGTTGTTCACGCCCGCGCCCGCGCGCCCCACGGCCTTGAGCGACGCGGGCAGCTCGAGCTTGTGCATGTCCGCCGAGCGCACCAGGATCGCGTCGGGATCGCTGAGGTCGGTGCCCACGAGGTAGCTGCCGTGCGGCAGGCGCGAGAGCCCGGACTGGGAGATGTTGTTGAGGGTCTTGATCTTGAACATGGGGGCCTGCGATTCGTGGATGGCGTGGGCTCTTCCCCTCTCCCCCGTGGGGAGAGGGCAGGGTGAGGGGGTGGCGAAAGCGCTCGTTGACGTGCCCTTGAAGGTGTCGGAAATCGATGGACTGGGGCTGCCCCTCACCCCGGCCCTCTCCACACGGGGGAGAGGGGGTGCGTCGAGGGGATTGGGAGTGCTCGCGCAGTCACCGGATGCACTAGCCTTTCCGCTGCGCGAAATCCTTCATGAACGCGATCAACGCCTCGACGCCCGCGATCGGCATCGCATTGTAGATCGAGGCGCGCATGCCACCGACGGAGCGGTGGCCCTTGAGGGCGGTGAGGCCGGCGGCTTCGGATTCCTTGAGGAACGGCGCATCCAGCGCCTCGTCGGGCAGCCGGAACGGCACGTTCATGCGCGAACGCGCGGCGACCTCGATCGGGTTCGAATACCAGCCGCTTTCGTCGATGTATCGATACAGCAGCGCCGACTTTGCGGCGTTGCGTTCCCCCATCGCGGCGATGCCGCCCTCGGCCTTGAGCCACTTGAAGGTGAGCCCGGCCAGGTACCAGCCGAACGTGTTCGGCGTGTTCAGCATCGATCCTTCCTTCGCATGCTCGGCGTAGTTCAGGATCTTCGGCAAGGTCTTGGGGCAGCGCGCGAGCAGGTCCTCGCGCACAATCAGCACGACGAGCCCGGACGGCCCGATGTTCTTCTGCGCACCGGCATAGATCAGGCCGAATTTCGTGACGTCCACGGGACGGGAGAGGATGCTCGACGACATGTCCGCGAACAGCGGCACCCCGCCGACCTCGGGCACGTCAGGGAACTCGATGCCGCCGATCGTCTCGTTCGGCGTGTAGTGCAGGTACGCCGCATCCGGGTCGGGCTGCCAGCCCTCGCGCGGGGGCAGCCGGAGGAACCCCTCCGCCTCGCTCGTCGCGGCGACGCGCGCACGGCACGACGGCCCCGCCTCCTTGACCGCCTTCTGTCCCCATTGCCCGGTGACCACGTAGTCGGCACCGGCGCCGGAGGCGAAATTCATCGGGATCTGGGCGAAATGCTGCGTCGCGCCGCCCTGCAGGAACAGCACCTTGTAGTCGGCGGGGATCGCCATGAGGTCGCGCAGGTCCTGCTCGGCCTGTGCCGCGAGCGCGATGAATTCCTTGCCCCGATGGGAGATCTCCATCACCGAGGCACGCACGCTGTCCCATTCGAGCAGTTCCGACTGGGCGCGGCGCAGGACCGGCTCGGGCAGCATGCCGGGGCCAGAGCTGAAGTTGTAGGCGCGGGACAAGGGTCACCTCCGGACAAACCTGGAAATTATCATGCTGCACTGCCGCATGCACGGCCAGCGCGCGGGCGTGACTGACGATCAGGCCAGCGGGGCCTGGAGCAAGTGCTCAAGCGCCTCGGGAGGCATCGGACGCGCGAACAGATAGCCCTGCGCCGTCGTGCAGCCGAGTTCCGTCATCAGCACCGCCTGCCCTTCCGTCTCCACGCCCTCGGCGGTCAGGCCCAGCCCGAGTTCGCGCGCGAGGCCCGCGATGGTGCGCACGATCGCGAGATGGCGCGGATTGCTCTCCACGTCGCTCACGAAGCTGCGGTCGATCTTCACCGCATCGAAAGGCGAGGCCGCGAAGGATTCGAGCGAGGAATAGCCGGTGCCGAAATCGTCCACGACCGGCCGCACGCCGAGTTGGCGCAGGCCGCGCAGCACCGCCTCGAGTTCGCGCCGACCGCTGCGGAACACGCGCTCGGTCACTTCCATCGCGAGTGCCGAGCCGTCCAGCCCCACGTCGGACAGGCGCTGCGCGAGGCGCGCGACGAAACCCGGATCGGACAGCTGGCGCTCGTCCACGTTCACGCTCACGCGCAGCCCGGCGTGCGCGGGGAAGCGCCGGCGCCAGTCGGCGACGAGCACGCAGGTCTCGGCCAGCACCCAGTCGTCGAGCGCGGCCAGCATGCCGGTCTCCTCCGCCACGTCGAGGAACTCGGCCGGCGCGAGCAGCCCGCGCACCGGGTGCTGCCAGCGCACGAGCGCCTCGCACCCCACCAGGGCGCGCTCGGGGAGCGAGACGATGGGCTGGAAATGCACGCGGAACTCGCGCCGTTCCAGCCCGCGCCTGAGGTCGTTCTCCAGCGTGAAGCGCTCGCGCGCGGCGGCGTGCATGGCGGCATCGAACACCACGTGGCGCGACTTGCCCGCGGCCTTGGCGCGGTACATCGCGGTGTCGGCGTCGCGCAGCACCTGGTCGGTGGTGAGGTACTCGGGGCGGCCGAGCACGATGCCGATGCTGCAGGCCGAGAACACGCTTTGCGACTCGACCTGGTAGGGCTCCTCGAACGCGCGCAGCACGACCTGGGCCAGCGCGATCGCGCGCTCCGCGTCGCATTCGCCGTGCGGCAGCACGGTGAACTCGTCGCCGCCGTAGCGCGCGACCAGCGCCTGCTCGCCGAGCATGCGGTCCAGGCGCGCGGCGATAGCGAGCAGGAGGCGATCCCCGGCCGCATGGCCGAGGCTGTCGTTCACCACCTTGAATCCGTCGAGGTCCAGGAACAGCACCGCATAGCCGTAGTCCCCGCGTTCGCGCGCGGCGAGCATCGTCTCGTGCAATCGCCCCTCGCACGCGAGCCGGTTCGGCAGGCTGGTCAGGCGGTCGTGGGTGGCGTGGTACTCGAGTTCGGCCTCGGCGCGCCGACGCTGGCTGAGGTCGCGCACGGTGCCGCTCACGTGCGCCACGCCGTCGAGTTCCAGCGCGCTGGTGCTCACCGAGACCTCGATGCGGGTGCCGTCGCGGCGCACCAGCACCGTTTCGTAGTCGGGCGGCACGGCGATGCCGCTCCGGCGCAGGCGCAGCCGTTCGTCCAGCGCCGGCACGCATTCGGGCGCCACGACCAGGTGATAGGTCTGTCCGATCAGCGCGCATTCGTCCCAGCCGACCATGGTGGCGAACGCATGGTTGACGAAGGTGTAGCGGTCGTCCTGCAGGATGTAGACGCCGACCTGGCTGTGCTCGACCAGCGCGCGATACCGCGCCTCCGAGCGCGCGAGCGCGAGTTCCGCCTCGTGCCGCTGCGTCACGTCCTCGAGCGAGCCCTCGATCGTGTTCAACGTGCCGTGCTCGTCGCGCACCGCGCGCGCGCTGATCAGGGTGCGCAGCAGGTGCCCGTCGCGATGGCGGATCACGCAGGGCTCGTGCTCGAGCCGTCCATCGCGCTGCAGCTTGCCCAGCAGCGCCCGCCGCTCGGCGGGATCGACGTAGAGATCCTCCATGTGCCGGACCGATCCCAGCGCCTCGACCACCGTGTCGTAGCCGAACATTCGCGCGAGCGCGAGGTTGCAATCGAGCAGGCGCCCGTCGGCATGGGTGCGGAACATCGCCGCGACGGCGTGCTCGAACAGCTCGCGGTACTTGCGCTCGGCCTCCCCGAGCGCGCGCTCGTGGTGCACGAGCACGTCGATGTCCACGACCGATCCCTCGAAGAACAGCACCCTGCCCGCGGGGTCGCGCACGGCACGGCTGTTCTCGGTGATCCAGAAGGTGCTGCCGTCGCGCCGGCGCACCTCGGCGCGCCAGGCATCGAAGCGCCCGGTGTCGTGCAGGGTGCGATGCACGTGGCGCGCGTGTTCGGGGTCGACGTAGAGCCTGGCGGCATGGCCGATCAGTTCGGTCAGCAGGTGCTCGGGGCTGTCGTAGCCGAACATGGTTGCCAGCGCGGGATTGACGTCGAGGAACCCGCCACCGGGCAGGCTGCGGTAGAGGCCTTCCGCCGCCGCCTCGAACAGCGCGCGGTAGCTCGCCACGTCCTCGTTCGGCGGCGGCCGTGGACTGCTGGTCGAGCGCAGGTCCTGCAGGATCGCGAGCACCTCGGGGCCGTCGCCGGACTCGAACAGTTCGCAGCTCAGCAGGCCATCGTAGGCGTGTCCGAAGCGGTCCTGGAAGGTGACGGGTTGCGCCGCGAGGCAGCGCTCGGAGCGCAGGCGGGACCAGATCGAGGCGCGCGTCTGCGGATCGGGCCAGATCTGCAGTTCCACGGTGGATCGGCCCAGCACCTCGGCACGGCGATAGCCCGTGATGCGCTCGAAGGCGGGGTTGACGTCGGTGAAGGTGCCGTCGTCCGCCCGCATCGCGATCACGATGCTGTCCGAGTGCTGGAACGCGCCCGCCACCCGCATCAACGATTCCCCAGGGCCGCGGGCTGCGCGCCCTCGTCGGGTCGCGGTCGGAGCCGGGAGCGAGTATAAGGCCGGTCGCTCATCGGCCAGCGTGGGCGCGACCGGGCGGCGCGCGGTGTGCGTGCGGAACGGTCCGGCCAGGCGAGCGCCCGGCCGGACGGCGTGGCGTCGTCAGTCGCCCATCTGGCGCTGGCGATGTTCCCAGCGCTCCTGGGCGTCGAGGCACAGGGTGGCGATCGGACGCGCCTCGAGGCGGTCGATGCCGATCTCCTCGCCGGTCTCCTCGCAATAGCCGTACTCGCCTTCCTCGATGCGCTTGAGCGCCTTGTCGATCTTCGAGATCAGCTTGCGGTAGCGGTCGCGCGTGCGCAGTTCCAGCGAGTTCTCCGTCTCGCGCGTAGCGCGCTCAGCCTCGTCGCCGACGTCGCGCACTTCCTCGCGCAGGTTGTCGATGGTCTGCTTCGACTCCTCGACCAGCTCCTCGCGCCACTTCACCAGCTTGCGCCGGAAGTACTCGATCTGCTGGTCGCTCATGTAGTCGTCGTTCGGATTCGGGCGATAGCCCTCCGGAATTTCCACCGGGTGCCACGGCTTCTTGGGTTCTGCCATCGTTCCGTCAGTCTTGCGGTTCTTGGACTTCGCCGCGGGCTTGGCCACGGCGACTGCCACGCGGCCGGCTGGCCGCGGCGTGGCGCGCGCGACCGGGGTCGCGTCTGGCGCCGGGAGTGGATGTGCAGGCGGCTTGGTCGCAACCGCACTGGCCTTGGCGGCGGGTGCCGGCCGCGCGGGGATCGCCGCAACCGGCTTGGCCGCCGCAGGTTTCACGGGCGCAACCGGCTTGGCCGGCACGACGACCGGCTGCGGGCGTGCGCCAGCCTTGGGTGCCGGTTTCGCGGCGACCGGAGCGGCCTTGGGTGCGACCTTGGTCGCCGGCTTCGCAGCAGGCTTCGCAGCAGGCTTCGCGGCAGGCTTGGCGGCGGGCTTCGGTGCCTGCTTCGCAGCCTGCTTGGCGGCCGGCTTCGAGGCGGGCTTCGCCACGGCCTTGGGCTTGGCCTTGGCCGCGGGCTTGCCGCCCTTCGCCGCCGCCTTGACCTTGTCGATCACCTTGGCGACCAGCTTGCGCACGGCGCCGACCTTCGATGCGGCGCCCTTCGACTTGACCGAAGCGGCCGCGGGCTTGCCCTTGGGCTTCGCGACAGCCGACTTCTTCGGCGCGCGTGCCGCGGACTTGCCGACTGGCTTCTTGCTGCTGGGACGTTGTGGCATGAATGGGTCCTCCGCGACGCTCGCGCGATCCGACCAGGATCGGGGGAGCAAAAAAGGCCGCGTGTTATAGCCTAAGGGCGACAGGACGGCAACCTCGTCCCGCCGGTGTCCAACTGTCCATGATGACACGTGCAGGGGCCGCGCGCCGCCGACCGGCGCACGGATCGCGTACCTGGACCGCGCGTGACCCGTGCCATGTACCATTCCCCCGCTCCCACGTGGCGCCCCACGCATCGCGCGACGCAGCCATCACCCTGTCCGCCAGCCCGCGACCCTCCCTGCCCCGACGCCTGCTCCTGGCGCTGCTAGACGGCTATCGTCGCGTGCTCAGCCCGTTGCTCGGACCACGCTGCCGGTTCAGCCCGACGTGTTCGCGCTATGCCAGCACCGCGATCGGGCACCATGGTGTCGTGGCCGGCTCCTATCTCGCCGTCGCGCGCGTGCTGCGCTGCCATCCGCTGTGCGAGGGCGGATACGATCCGGTGCCCGAGCGTTTCAGGTTCGCACCCTGGCGCGACCGACCGCCGTTCCCGAACCTCGACAATCCCAACCCAGACAAGGAGGGTCCCGACCCATGAGCAACTGGCTGATCCGCGATGCCGCGATGGTGAACGAGGGCAGGCGCATGCGCGGCGACCTGAGGGTGCGGGACGGGCGCATCGAGGCGATCGGCGGCACCCTTGCCGCGCGTCCGGGCGAGCGGGAGTTCGACGCGCGTGGCCGCCTGCTGATCCCGGGCATGATCGACGACCAGGTGCACTTCCGCGAACCGGGGTTGGAACACAAGGCCGACATCGCGACCGAATCGCGCGCCGCCGTGGCCGGCGGCATCACCAGCTACATGGAGATGCCGAACACCCGTCCGCCCGCGGTGACGCTGGAGGCCGTGAAAGACAAGTACGCGCGCGCGGCGCGCCGTTCGCTCGCGAACCACGCGTTCTACCTGGGCGCCACGAACGACAACCTCGAGGAACTGAAGCGCGCGACGCCGGCCGACGCCTGCGGGATCAAGGTGTTCATGGGCGCCTCCACCGGCAACATGCTGGTCGACGATCCCGCCACGCTCGAGGCGATCTTCGCCCAGGCGCCGCTGCTGCTGATCACGCACTGCGAGGACACCCCGATGATCGACGCGGCGCTCGCGATCGAGCGCGCGCACTACGGGGACGGCCTCAATGCGCGGCGCCATCCCTACATCCGCTCGCGCGAGGCCTGCCTGAAATCCTCCACGTTCGCCGTGGCGCTGGCGCGCCGGCATGACGCGCGCCTGCATGTGCTGCACGTGAGCACGGCCGACGAGATGGCGCTGTTCGAGCCCGGTCCGATCACCGCCAAGCGCGTCACGGCCGAGACCTGCGTGCATTTCCTGCGCTTCGACGAGGGCGACTATCCGGTGCTGGGCAACCGGCTCAAGTGCAACCCCTCGGTCAAGGGCGAGGGCGACCGCGTCGCGCTCACGCGCGCGCTCGCCGAGGGCCGCATCGACATCCTGGCCACCGACCACGCGCCGCACACGCGCGAGGAGAAGGCGCTGCCCTACGAGCAGGCGCCGTCGGGCCTGCCGCTGGTGCAGGACTGCCTGCAGGCGGCGATCGAATGCGTGCGCGAGGGCACGCTGACGCTGGAGCAGCTCGTACAGCGCGCCTGCCATTCCCCTGCGGAACTCTTTGGCGTGCAGGAGCGCGGCTACCTGCGCGAGGGCTACTGGGCGGACCTGACGCTGATCGACCTCGACCGCCCCGAAACGCGCACGCCCGAACAGGTGCTGTCCAAGTGCGCGTGGTCGCCGTTCGAAGGCATGCGCTTCGGCAGCACGATCGCCGCCACCTTCGTCAACGGTCACCTCGCCTGGCACGACGGTCGCCTGGACGACTCGGTGCTGGGGATGCCGCTGGACTGCCGCCGGGGCCGCGTGTGAGGCCAGGTCCGCGCGCCGGGCGTCTGACGGCGTCGCTGGTCCTCGCCTTCCTGGTCGCCATCGTCGCACCGGCCTGCCGGGCCGGATGCGCGCAGGACATCGTATTGCCGGCACGTGCGACGCCCGGCGAACTGGTCGTGGGTTCCGCGCCGGCCGGGACCGAAGTCGATGTCGGCAAGCACGTCCGCACCACCGGTCCGGACGGCATCGTGGTCTTCGGTATCGGGAGGGACGCGACGATTCCCGTGCATGTCCGATTCCAGTGCCCCGACGGGCAACGCGTGGAGCGCACGCTGGACGTGGCCCCGCGCAGCTGGCGGATCGAACGCGTCGATGGCGTGCCCGGGCAGACCGTGCATCCACCGCCCGCGATCGCCGAACGCATTGCGCTCGAGCAACGGCGGGTGGCCCAGGCGCGGGAACGCGACGATGCCCGCGCCGATTTCGCGCAACCCTTCCCGCTTCCCGTCGCGGGCCGGCGATCGGGCGTCTACGGCAGCCAGCGCGTGTTGAACGGAACGCCCAAGGATCCGCACCTCGCGCTCGACATCGCGGCCCCCGAAGGCACTCCCGTGCGCGCGCCCGCGCCCGGCGTGGTCACCCTGGCGGAGCCGTCCTTCTACCTCACCGGCGGCACCGTCCTGCTCGACCACGGACACGGGGTTTCCACGTCGTACAGCCATCTGAGCCGGATCGACGTGCGCGTGGGTCAGCGCATCGCACGGGGCGCCCGCCTCGGTGCCGTGGGCAAGACCGGCAGGGCCACGGGCCCGCACCTGCACTGGGGCCTGAACTGGTTCGAGGTGAGGCTGGATCCGGAACTGCGGCTGGACGCGAAGGCCCGGGGGAAGCTCGGCGACTAGGCCGTCAACCGCCGCCGGCGCACTGGTAGTAGATGACGTCGTCCTTGTTCACGGCGAGCGCCTGGCCGAGGCTGATCGAGCCGTTCTTGCGCAGGTGGATCTCGTCGCGGTGCAGGCGCAGTTCGTCGTCCTCGCCCTGCTTCACCCAGGTGCCGTTCGTGGAACGGTCGGTGAGCATGAAGTAGCCGCGCTTGTACTCGATCATCGCGTGGTTGCGCGAGACCCACTCGGCGTCGACCTGCAGGCCCGCGCCCGCATCGCGACCGAGGTTGAACGTCGGTGCCGTCGTGGTCAGCTCCAGCACGCGCCCGCGGTAGCGCAGCACCAGCTTCGCCTCGGCCACCTTCTGGCTGTCGTCCAGCCGGATCGCGCGCTGCACGGTGGTGACGTTGCTCATGTCGTCCTGCCAGAGCACGTCCACGATCTCGATCGGCAGCAGCTTGCCCGACACGCGCGCCGTACCGAGCGCCCGCGTGCGCACCGCCGCGCCGTCACCCGCGCTGTGCGCGGTGGTGGCGGTGGTGACGATCTGCTCGCGCTTGGCGAGCGAGGCCATGCGCGCCGCGGTGTTCACCGCGTCGCCGTAGACGTCGGTGGCCTCGATCAGCGCGTCGCCGTGGTGCAGGCCGATGCGGATCGCGAGGTTCTCCTTCATGAACGCGGGGTCCTGGGAGACCTTGCGCTGCATGTCGATCGCCGCCAGCAGGCCCTGGAGCGCGCCGGGGAAGGTGCACATGACCTCGTCGCCGATGGTCTTGATCACCACGCCGCCGTGGCGCGCGGCGACGGCGCCGAGCGCGTTCAGCACGGCCGAGACGAGTTGGCGCGCGATCACGTCGCCGCGCAACTCGAACAGCTTCGTGCTGCCGCTCACGTCGGCGAACAGGATGGTGATGGGCTGGGTCGTGCTCATGCCGTCTCAATGATAGGCAAAAGCCGCACCGAAGGGCTAGCCCGGATATTCCGGCCGCCTGCACCGTCCTGGGGCCGCGCCTGCACCATTCCGGCTCGGATGCGCCCGCTCGAGAGCGCGGGACGCGAGGGACTGCGCTCCCGGATCGGGTTCACGCCGGCAGCGCCAGCGCAGCCTGCACGATGGCGTCGTCGGACGGCAGGATGGTATTCGCGGCGCCGCCCAGCGGCGTGTACGTGTCCTCGCCCACGACGCGCGCGATGGGCTTGTGGCCCGATCCGCCCTCGACCAGCGCGGTGAACACGCCCTCGCCCACGCTCGCGCTGCGACGTCCCTCGTCGACCACCAGGATCCGCGCGCACGCGCGCGCGTGCGCGGCGATCGCCTCGGCATTCAGCGGCTGCAGCCAGCGCAGGTCGAACACGCGCACCTTCCATCCGCGCGACTCCGCGATCCGTTTCGCCGCCCGCAGGCTCATCGGCACGCCGTTGCCGTAGCTCACGATCAGCAGGTCGGTGGCGTCGGCGTCGTAGACCCTGCCCTCGCCCAGGACCATGGCCTGGTCCGGCGCGGGATAGGGGAACAGCCACTGGCCGTCCCCGGCCTCGTGCAGGTCCTTGGTCATGTACAGCGCGATCGGTTCGAGGAAGACGCACACCCGCCCGTCGACCTTCGCCAGCGCCGTCAGCGTACGCAGCATGGTCGCCGCGTCGTCGCCGCGGGTGGCGCAGCCGACGATCAGGCTCGGGATGTCGCGCAGGGCCGTCAGCGAGTTGTCGTTGTGGAAATGGCCGCCGAAACCGCGCTGGTAGCCCAGGCCCGCCATGCGCATCACCATGGGATTGCGGAACTGGCCATTGGAGAAGAACTGCAGCGAACAGGCCTCGCCGCGGATCTGGTCGCAGGCGTTGTGGAAATAGGCGAGGTACTGGATCTCGGGAAACGGCAGCATGCCGAAGGTGCCGAAGCCCTGGGCGAGGCCGAGGATGGTCTGTTCGTCCAACAGCGTGTTGAACACGCGCGCGGACTTGAACGCCTTGTGCAGGCCCTTGCTGACCGTGTAGACGCCGCCCTTCTGCGCCACGTCCTCGCCGAACAGCAGGGCCTCGGGGTACTTCGCGAACAGGTCGAACAGCGCGTTGTTGATCTGGATCGCCAGGTGGCGCGGCGCCTGCTTCTCGGGCAGCTTCTCCGGGCTGCCGAACGCGCGCACGCGGCTCGTCTCGTCCGCCACGCGCGTCGCCTCCGCCATCACCAGGTCGGGATGGAAGGGCGCGAGCGGCGCCATCACCTCGGCGGCCGTGGTGAGCTTGGGACGCTGGTCCGCGGCTTCCGCCGCAGCCATGCATTTGCCCCGGATCGACTCGTAGTGCGCGAGTAACTGGTCGCGCGTCATCAGGCCAGAGGCGAGCGCGAGGTCGGCCGAGACCAGCAGCGGGTCCTGCGCCTCGGCGCGCAGCAGGTCCTCGAGCGTGCGGTACTCGACTTCGAAATCGGTGCCCGCGTGCCCCATCAGGCGCGCGGTGCGCAGGTGCAGGAACGTCGGTTGCCGCGTGCGCCGGCAATGCTCCACCGCCGCCGCGACCTCGGCGTAGCCTTCCGCCAGGTCCAATCCGTTCGCGGAGAAGTATGCGAGCCCCGGCCGCTGCGAGAACGAGGCGCCGATCCAGCCGTTCGGCGTCTTGACCGAGATCCCGATGCCGTTGTCCTCGCACACGAACAGCACCGGCGCCGGCAGGCCCTGGTACGAAGTCCACTGCGCGGCATTGAAGGCGCCCTGCGAGGTGGAATGGTTCGCGGAGGCATCGCCGAAGGAACAGATCGTGATGCTGTCCTCGGGGATCGGCAGCTGGAACCCGATGCGCCGGGCCTGCTCGATGGCCGCGGCCGCGCCCAGCGCCTTCGGCGGATGGCTGCCGATGGTGGAGGTCTGCGGCAGCACCCACAGCGGTTTCGAGCCCCAGACCTTGTGGCGGCCGCCGCTCGCGGGATCGTCCTTGCTCGCCGCGAAGCTCAGCGCCGAGTCCATGATCGGATCCATGCCAGGCAGCTTGCGGAAGCGCTCTGCCATGAATCCACCCGAACGGTAGTGCAGGAACGCCGGATCGGTATGGCGCGTGAGCCGCGCGACCATCGCGTTGCCTTCGTGGCCGCTCGAGCCGATGGTGTAGAACACCTTGTTCTTCACGCGCAGCACGCGCGCCATCAGGTCGAGGTGGCGGCTGATCAGCTGCGACTCGAACAGTTCCAGGAACCCCTGCGCATCGAGCGCGGAGCCCGGTGCCACCGCCTCGTGCGGCGCGGGCGTCGCCCAGCGCGGACCGGCGTGCTCCTGCACGAACTCGACGAAGTTGCCGTCCACCACTTCGGCGCGGTTGACCTGCTTGAGGCGGGCGGGAATGGGATGCGGGATCGCGTTCATGGCGGGGACTCGAAGGCGTTGATCGGATAGTGGACGCACGGCGTCGGACGGTTCAGCCCGTGCCCCCGGGCAACATCGGCACGTACCCCGGCTCGGACCGTACCCGGTCCAGCCACGCAAGTATCGCCCGATAGCGCTCCAGCTCGATGCCGCCGTCGGGGGCCGTATGGGTGTAGGCGAACAGCGCGATGTCGGCGATGGTGAGGGAATCGCCGACGAAATAGTGACGTGCAGCAAGGTGCTGCTCCATCACCGCGAGCGCCTGGTGGCCGCGTTCCACCAGGCGCGGCAGCTCGGCGCGACGCGGGGAATCGGCGGGCAACCATCCTCGGATGTAGCGCGCGACGGCGACGTAGGGCTCGTGGCTGTACTGCTCGAAGAACAGCCACTGCATCACGAGCGCGCGATCCCACGCGTCGCTCGGCAGGAAGCGCGTGCCCTCGGAGAGATGGCAGAGCATGGCGTTGGATTCGGCCAGCAGGCGGCCGTCGTCGGCTTCGAACAGGGGGACGCGGCCGTTCGGATTCTTCGCGAGGAAGTCGGGCGTGCGGGTTTCGCCGCGGGAGCTGTCGATTTCGATCCAGCGACAGGGGCGACCGAGGAGTTCGAGCAGCAGGCGGGGTTTGTAACAGTTGCCGGAGGGGGTGAAGCCGTAGATCGTGGGCATTCGTGCGTCCTCCAACTCACCCGGCTAGTGCAGAGACTTCCCCGATCCCCTCGACGGGCCCCCTCTCCCCCGTGGGGAGAGGGTGGGGGTGAGGGGGTGGCCTCGGTTTCGCGATCTTGTTGCGATTTGACGGATGGAAGGGTGTCGCTACCCCCTCACCCTAGCCCTCTCCCCACGGGGGAGAGGGGACCCATTGAGGGGAGGCGAGAGGGGACGCGCTGATCGCGACCTACTCCCAATTCACCGCCCGCTCAGAACGCATTGATCCCCGTCAGCTCGCGCCCCACCACCAACTGGTGCACCGTCTCGGTGCCTTCGTAGGTGATCACGGACTCGAGGTTCAGCGCGTGGCGGATCGGGCAGTATTCGGTCGTGATGCCGGCGCCGCCGAGGATGTCGCGGGCTTCGCGCGCGATGTCGATGGCCATGCGCACGTTGTTCCACTTCGCCAGCGAGACCTGCGTGGGTTGCATCTTGCCCGCGTCCTTCAGGCGACCGAGCTGCAGCGAGAGCAGCTGCGCGAGCGTGATCCGGCGCGCCATGTCGGCGAGCTTGAGCTGCACGGCCTGGGTCGCCGCGATCGGGCGGTTGAACAGGATGCGCGTCTTCGAGTACTCGGTGACCTCGCGCAGGCACGCGATGGCCGCGCCGATCGGGCCCCAGGTGATGCCGTAGCGCGCCTGGGTCAGGCAGCCGAGCGGACCCTTGAGGCCGCGCACGTTGGGCAGCCGGCTGGAATCGGGCACGCGCACGTTGTCGAAGAACAGGCCCGAGGTCACCGAGGCGCGCAGGCTCATCTTGTGCTTCACCTCCTGCGCCACGAATCCCGGCATGCCCTTCTCGACCAGGAAGCCCTGGATGCCGTCCTCGGTCTGCGCCCACACGATGGCGATGTGCGCGAGGTTGCCGTTGGTGATCCACATCTTCGCGCCGTTGATCAGCCAGTCGCCGCCGTCGCGCTTCGCGTGCGTCTTCATGTTCGCCGGGTCCGAGCCGCCGTGCGGTTCGGTCAGGCCGAAGCAGCCGATGACTTCGCCCTGCGCCATGCGCGGCAGCCACTGGCGGCGCTGCTCCTCCGAGCCGTAGGCGTAGATCGGGTACATGCACAGGGACGACTGCACGGAGGCGAAGCTGCGCAGGCCCGAATCGCCGCGCTCGAGCTCCTGGCAGACCAGGCCGTAGCTCACGCCGTTCATGCCCGCGCAGCCGTATTCCACGGGCAGCGATGAGCCGAGCAGGCCGAGCTCCGCCATCTCGGGGATGAGTTCCGACGGGAACCGCCCCTCGTCGAAGCAGTCGCCGATGATCGGGATGACGCGCGTGTCCGTGAACCGCGCCACCGTGTCTTGCACCATGCGCTCCTCATCGGTGAGCATGGACCGGATGTCGTACAGATCCGAGGGGTCGAGGCGCGTGGCGGACATGGGGGCTCCGGAAGGTCGGGGACGGTCGGGAAAAGCCGGCGATTGTAGCGGGATCGCCGTGGCGATGCGCAGGAACGGCTAGCCATGCGCGTACCGGTGCTCACCTACCACGCGATGAACGTCAACGGCGTGGACTACGCGACGAACGACCACCTCGCCCTGGCCGAAGACCTGGCGCTGCTCCGCACCCTGGGCATGCGCGTACTGCCGCTGCACGAGGTGGTCGCGACCCTGCTGGGCGAACGGCCCGATGCGCCGGAAAACGCCGTCGCCTTGAGCTTCGACGACGGCGCCTGGTTCGACTGGCACGACCTGGTCCATCCCAGCCACGGGCCCACCACGAGCTTCGCGAACCTCCTGCGCGCGGAGCGGCGCCGCGGCGTGGCGATCCACGCGACCAGCTTCGTGATCGTGTCGCCCCAGGCACGCGCGGTGCTCGATCGCACCTGCATGGTCGACGCCGGCTGGTGGGACGACGGCTGGTGGCCCGAGGCGACGCGCGAGGGCCTGATCGCGATCGAAAACCACAGCTGGGACCACAACCACGCGACGCTGCCCGCCACCGCGCAGCGCGACGGCCGCACCGGCACCTTCCGCACGATCGAGACCTGGGCCGAAGCCGATGCGGAAATCCGCCAGGCGGCGGATTTCCTCGACCGACACTGCGCCCCCGCGTGCAGCACGCTGTTCGCCTATCCCTACGGGGAGACCAGCCCCTACCTCGTGCAGGAATATTTCCCCAAGCACCGATCCGAACATCGCGTGCGCGCGGCCTTCGCCACCGGGCCAGAGCCCGTCACCCGCGCCAGCGATCGCTGGGCCCTGCCCCGCTACGTGTGCGGGCACCATTGGCAATCGCCGGCCGGACTCGAACGCCTGCTGCGCGACCTGCGCCGCACCACCGGCTGAGCCGATCAGCGTCGCGTGCGTTCGAGCGCGACCACGTCGAGGTCCTCGGCGATCCCGTCGAGCGCCAGCCGCCACGTGACCCGGGCGTCCGCCAGGCAGTCCCCGCAGCGGTAGAACGTGCTGCCTTCCGCGCGCAACACCGGCTCCAGGGCGCGATCGTCCGCGCGGACGCCGCGCACGGCCAGCGCATGGTCGAGCGGCGATCGATTGCTGAGCACGATCACCGCGTCCCCACGCGTTTCCGCGACGAGTTCGAACGATCCGGGTCCGCGGTCGTGGAAATCCGCATGCACCTGCATGGGCGCCAGGCGCGTCGGCATCGCGCCGACCAGCGGCGCGAGCGCGCGTACGGCCGTATCCAGTCCCAAGCGACCGACCCAGGTCGCCGGCGTCATGCCCAGCGCGTTCCAGGTCTGTCGATCGAACCCGACCCAGTGCGTGAGCGCCTCGTCCCGGCCACCGAAGCGCAGGTCGGGCATGCCGCCGCAGGCCGAGGCCACGGTGCCCGCGAGGCTGCGCTCCATGGCGACCGACAGGCGACCGTGCAGCACGCCACCGTCGCATAGCAACGGTGAGACGGACTGCAAGGCGCGTATGCCGGTGTACGGCACCTGCACGTCCCGGAAGCGCGCGGTGTGTCCGGCCGCGTCCATGAGCGGGTTCGCGCCCACGGGCACGCGGAACCGATCGATGCGATGCAGGAAGGTGCCGAAGGGAACCAGGGCGAGTGCCAGCGCCAGCGCGAAGGTCACGCAAACGGCGACGCGCGGAATCCCGGGCAGGCGCAGGGATCGGTCCCAGCCGATCGCCAGGACCAGCGCCAACGCGGGCACGGTCGGGACCACCATCCACACCGGCGTGATCGGCCTCACCAGCAGCAGGAATCCCGCCTGCATCAGGACCAGCGCGCACGCCCCCCAGACCAGGCGCTTCGCCCAGCCCGACTCCCTCGCCGCCACCCACGCGCCTGCCCATGCGAGCAGGGCCGCAGCCGCCTGCAGCCACTCGGCGCGATCGATGGCGGTCTCGTGCCAGCGCGTCAGGAACCGCGTGCCGTACCACGCGCCTCCGATGGCGATGCCCTGCAACAGGCCGGCGATCCGCTCGAATCCCGGCGTCCCGCCGCCAGCCTGCGCGTAGCCCGCGACGCGCCCGATCATGTCGCTCGCCGCGTGCTCGCCGTCCAGCCACGGCGGCAGCAGGCTCAGCGCCACGATCGCGATGGAGACCAGCATCGGACGTACGGCCTGCACCCGATGCCGTTGCAGCAGCAGGCCGCCCGCGGCGACGATCGCCGGCACCGTCGACGGATGCGCGTGGATGGCCAGGGCCGACGCAAGCCCGAAGCACGCCGCGACACGCCCGTTCCATCGATCCCAGCCGTGCAGGGTGACGAGCGCGAGCACGAGCGTCGTCGCCTCGACCAGCGCTGTGTGCGTGGGAAACAGCAGGGCACCGGTGCCCCACCCCGCCAGCAGCAGCGAGCACGCCATCAGGCATCCCAGCCGCGCATCGCGCAGGCGCGCACCCAGCGCGTACGCGAGGAAGTACTTGCTCGCCGCCAGGGCCTGGATCAGCAGCGAGATCACGATCACGTGCCGGGTGAACAGCAAGGGCAGCGCCATCAGGACGTACCACCAGGGTCCCAACTGGAACACCTGGTAGATCGGCGGACCGCCCAGCGGTATCGACTCGCCCTGCGCGATCCGCACCGCCCAGTGCACGTCGCGCCAGAAATCGGGGATGCCCGCGGCATACCAGCCCGCCCAGAGATGGGTGAGCAGCATGAGCGTCGCGAACGACCATCCGGCGATCCGCCAGGCGCGCTCGGACGGCGTGCGCGCGGGAGAAACCTTGCCTGTCACGGCGGGGTCGGAATCGAGGGGCACGGCGGACGTCGGGATCGGGATTCGGCTAGGCTGCGCGGGCCCCACTCGAAGCCCCTGCCATGGAAGATCCCACCTTCGACGTCATTCCGGCGTCCATCCGCCCCTTCCTCACCATCACCGAAGTCGATGATGCCGGATTCCTGGTCGGCGATCTGTTCCGCCGGAAATTCGGCGACCCGCCGCCCGATTTCCGGCACCACCTCGTCGCCCTGTACCGGGCACCGGACGGCGGCATGCACGTCGCGGGCTACTCGCACATGCGCCCGTTCGGCGACGTCTACCTCTCGGGCGGCTCATGCAGTTCGGGCGAGACGATACGGCGCATGCAGGACGCCGAGCGCGAGGCGCTGTATGCCGCTGGTGGCGTGTGGTTCCTGGTGCTGAAGTACGCGTTCCGGCGCTACGCCGCGAACTGCGATGCGTTCTTCGGCCACTGCGGCGATCCGCGCGCCCGCGAGGTGGCGTTCGCCGCCGGATTCGAGGACGCGGGACACGAGCACCTGATCGCGCACTGGCACAAGCCGCTGCACCCCAACATCCGGCGTGCGCTGGTCGCGAAGGTGCATGCGCTGGGGACGTTCTAAGCCCCTCGCGATGGCCATCGGGTACCTCTGGCATCGGGTACCTTTGTAGGAGCGCGCTTCAGCGCGCGATCTTTTCAATCCGCGGTGACATGCCGCGAAGCGCAAAGATCGCGCGCTGAAGCGCGCTCCTACAAATCGGTTGCGATTCCTCGCCTACCTCGAAAAGCCGGTCCCTATCCCCCGCTCGGCACATGCCCCGTCGCCACGTGCCTGCGCGCCGATTCCACGTTCAGGCTGGAATCGTCGAAGAAGATGTCGGCGCCGAACGCGGTCAGGAACGGACCCTTGTCGCGACCGCCCAGGAACAGCGACTCGTCGATGCGCACGCCCCAGTGGCGCAGGGTCAGGATCACGCGCTTGTGCGCGGGGGCGGAGCGCGCGGTCACCAGCGCCGTGCGCAGCGGCGCCTGCTCCGCCGGGAACGCGGCCTGGATGCGATGCAGCGCGTCGAGGAATCCGCGGAATGGTCCGCCGGACAGGGGCGTGGCCGCGTGCGTCGTCTCGTTCTCGTGGAACGCCTCCAGGCCCCTCTCGCGCGACAGCCGCTCGGATTCCTCGCCGAAGATCACCGCATCGCCGTCGAACGCGATGCGCAGCTGGTCGTGGCGCCGCTCCGGCGCCTTGGACGGCAGGATGGTCGCCGCCGCCATGCCGGTGGCGAGCGCGCTGCGCACGTCCTCGGCGTTCGAGCTCAGGAACAGGTCGGCGCCGAAAGCCTCCGCGTAGGGATACGTGGATGCGCCGCTGGTGAACGCGGCGCGCACGATCTCCAGTCCGTGATGCTCGATGGAGTTGAAGATGCGCAGGCCCGTGTCGCCCGAGTTGCGCGAGAGCAGGATCACCTCGACGCGCGGGATGGCGGCGCCCAGCGCGTTCAGCCGCAGCAGCTTCTCCACCAGCGGGAACGCGATCCCGGGCGCCAGCACCTCGTCCTCGCGCGCCATCTGGTAGCGGCGGTACGCGTCCAGGCCGTCGCGCTCGAACAGGCTGTGGCTCTCGCCCAGGTCGAACAGGGCGCGGGAGGAGATCGCGACCACGAGGCGCTCGCGGTCCTCCGCCGGGAGGGCGGCTCCCGGATGCGGCCTGGTGGCGGCTTCACTCGAAGCCATCGACATGGATCTGTCCGACGGCCAACTGGAACGCGGCGTAGGCATCCAGCCGGCCGCTGCCGTACACGGCATTGGGCACGACCGATCCGGGAAACGCGCCGCAGTTCTGGTTCGACGTCCTCGGAACGGCGGTTCCCTGGATCAAGGCTCGCAAGGCGTCGCGGTCGCCGGCCAGCGCGGGGTTCGCGCCGACCAGCAGCGCCGTCACGCCGGCGACGTGCGGTGCGGCCATGCTGGTGCCGCTCAGGTTCCGGTAGCCGCCGCCCAACCAGGCCGAGTAGACCTGCGAACCCGGTGCCGAAATCTCGGGCTTGAGACGGCCGTCGGCGGTGGGTCCGCGACTGGAAAAACCCGTGATCACGTCGTTCACGTCGGTGGCGCCGACCGAAAACACGGTCGCGAATGCACCAGGCGCGGGATTCACGCTGCCGCAGGAACTGCCCGAGTTGCCGACCGAGGCCACGACGAGGATGCCGGCCGCGTCCGCGGCGTCGACGGCCTGCTGCAGCAGCGCCGTGCTGCCCGCGTCGCAGCCCTCGCCGGTCGTGCAGGTCCAGGAATTGTTGATCACCGCCGGTGCGAGCCCCGGATCGGCGTTCTGGCCGGCGAGGTCGGTCGGGGCGACGAACCACTGGAAACACTCGATGTAGCTCGCCGGCGTGCCCACGCCGCGTTCCATGTTGCGGCAGCCGATCCAGCGCGCGCCCGGCGCGATGCCGACCTGCTGGCCATCGCCGTCGTCGCCCACCATGGTGCCCATGGTGTGCGTGCCGTGGCCGTCGTCGTCGCACGGTTCGATCTGGTCGACGCCGCAGGGGGGCGTCGAGCCGTTGTGCGAGGCATGGATGGCGTCGTGCCAATGGTAGGCATGGCTGGCGGCGTCGCCGTCGTAGCCGCGGTACTGGCGGATCAGGGCGGGATGATCCCACTCGTAGCCGGTGTCGGCACCTGCGACGACCACGCCCTCGCCGCGCTCGCCCGACGACCAGACCCGGTCCGCCCGCACGCGCGCGACGCCCCAGGCGATCGCGTTCGTGGCCTTGGCGGTCAGCGCACCGGCCTGGGACGCCGGCACGCGTTGCAGCGCGACCTGCGGATTCGCGGCGATCCCGTTCACGTCCAGGCGGCGTCCGAGTTGCGCCAGCACCGGCTCCGGGGCGCGCACCCAGACCGCGTTCACCAGCCAGTACGGTCGATGTTCCACGCCGTTGTCGCGCAGCCAGCGAAGCAGGTCGCGCTGGCTGGCGTCGGCCACGGCGCGCTTGCGCGCCACCAGCATCGCGGCGCGCGTGCGTCCGGCGGGCATCGAGCGCAGGCCCGACAGGTCGGCCTCGCCCGCCATCGACACGAGCACCTCGCGCATCGGGGTCGCGCCATCGAGGGCTCGTTGCGTCGGTCCGTCCTGCGTGCCCTGCACGCCGGCCGCGGCCGCGCATGCCCACGGCAGCATCGCCAGCAGGGGCAGGGCCACGCACCCGTGCCCGGACCGTCGCGTCGTGTTCAACCGCATGCGTCCAGTGTATCGCGCCCCCGGCACCCGTCGTGCCCGAAGCCGGACGCGACCCTCAGGGGGCGAACTGTTCGTTCAGGATCCGATCCTCGAGGTTGTGCTCGGGATCGAACAGCAGCGTCACCGTGCGTTCGCGCGATTCGCGGATGGTCACCTCGACCACGTCGCGCACCTCCGAGGCATCCGCGGTGGCGCTGACGGGGCGCTTGTAGTGGTCGAGCACCTCGAAGCGCACCTCGGTGTCGGCGCGCAGGATCGCGCCGCGCCAGCGGCGCGGCCGGAACGCGGCGATGGGCGTGAGCGCGAGCACCGCGCTGCCGAGCGGCAGGATGGGGCCGTGCGCGGAAAGGTTGTAGGCGGTGCTGCCCGCGGCCGTGGACACCAGCACGCCGTCGCAGACCAGTTCGTCGATCTTCGGTGCGCCGTTGAGGTTCACGCGGATCTTCGCCGCCTGCTTGGTCTGGCGCAGCAGCGAGACCTCGTTGAACGCGAGCAGGTCCGTCGTGATGCCCGCCTCGGTCACCGCCTGCATCTCGAGCGGTCGCAGCAGCGTGGGCCGTGCGCAGGCGATGCGTTCGGCCAGTTCCTCGGGGCGGAACAGGTTCATCAGGAACCCCACCGTGCCGGCCTTCATGCCGAACACGGGCTTTCCCAGGGCGAGGTGCCGGTGCAGGGTCTGCAGCATGAAGCCGTCGCCGCCCAGCGCGACGATCACGTCGGCCTCGGCGGGCGTGAGCTTGCCGTACAGGGCCTGCATCTCGACCAGCGCGCGCTGGCCTTCGGGCGACCGGCTCGCGACGATCGCAAGACGTTGGTTTTCCATCGGCGCGCGCTCCCTTTCCGTAGGCATGGTCAGCAGGCGCAGCGTGAGGTCGGAGAGCCGACTGCTCATCGCTGCACCGTCGGTGCGCGGAGGGCGTCAGCCGCCGCGACCACCGGCCTGGGCCAACTGGGCGAGGCGACGCACGGCGACCGAGACGGTCGGATCGTCCATGGCCTTCTGGCTGCGCATGTCGGCGAACATGCCCAGGGTATACCGCAGCGCCGGGTCGTCGCGCCCGATCCACGCGGCGACCGCCTCGCGGCCGCTGCCGATGCTCGAACTGCGCAGCACCTGCCCGACCAGGGCCTGCTGCTGCGCGTTCAACTCGTCGCGCAGGGCCCCGCGCGCGAGCGCGTGCCAGCGGCCGTCGACCGGCAGTTCCTCGATCTTCTCCATCAGCCACTTCAGGTGCAGCGTGTCGCCGAGCGCGAAATGGACCTCGGCCACGCGCTCCACGCTGACGCCCTGGGCGTGCGCCACGTCGATGATGTCCAGCGCCGAGGCGAGCGCGCGCAGGCCGCTCAGTTCGCCGGCGAGCCCGGCGGGGAATCCCGCCTGCAGCCAGCGCGCCTCGTCCGCCTGCACCGCCTGGCGGTCGGCCTCCACCAGCACGCGCGAAAGCATGCCGCGCAGCTCGTCCATGCCCGCGGCGTAGCGCTCCACGGCCTGGGCGATGTCGAGCTTGCGGCCGGGGATGTTCAACAGGCACCGGGTGAGGTGGCGCATCAGGGTCCAGATGCGCAGCAACGCGTCGATCTGCGCGTCGCCGTGCACCTTGCCGTCGAGCTTCTCGATCTCCGACCACATGTCGCGCGCGCGCAGCACCTCGCGCGCGATGCTGTAGGCCTTCGCGATCTGCCCCGGCGCCTCGCCGGTATCCTCGTGCATGCGCAGCACGAAGGTCGCGCCCATGCGGTTCACCATGGAGTTGGTGACCGAGGTGGCGATGATCTCCCGGCGCAGGCGATGCCGCTCCATGTGCGGCGCATAGCGCTCCTGCAGCGCGCGCGGGAAGTAGCGCACGAGCTCCTTGGACAGGTAGGGATCCTCCGGCACGTCGGATTCCAGCAGCTGCTGGTAGATCACGATCTTCGCGTAGGAAAGCAGGATGGAGAGCTCGGGGCGGGTCAGTCCCAGCCCGCGCGCCTTGCGCTCGGCGAAATCGGTCTCACTCGGCAGGAACTCGAGCTGGCGGTCGAGCAGGCCCTGGGACTCCAGCGTGCGGATGAAATGGCGTTTCGCGCCCAGGCGGCTGACGCTCATCCGCTCCATCACGCTGATCGCCTGGTTCTGCATGTAGTTGTCGCGCAGCACCAGCTGCTCGACATCGTCGGTCATCTGCGCGAGCAGGACGTTGCGGTCCTCGACCGAGAGCTCGCCGCGACCCACCGCATCGTTCAGCAGGATCTTGATGTTCACCTCGTGGTCGGAGGTGTCCACGCCGGCGGAGTTGTCGATGAAGTCGGTGTTCAGCAGCACCCCGTTCAGCGCCGCCTCGATGCGCCCGCGCTGGGTCGCGCCCAGGTTGCCGCCCTCGCCCACCACGCGGCAGCGCAGTTCCTTGCCGTTCACGCGGATGGCGTTGTTCGCGCGATCGCCCACGTCGCCGTGCGTCTCGCCCGTCGCCTTCACGTAGGTGCCGATGCCGCCGTTCCAGAGCAGGTCAACCGGTGCCTTGAGGATCGCGACCATCAGCTCCTGCGGCGTGAGTTCGCTGGCGTCGCCCTCGATGCCGAGCGCGGCCTTGACCTCGGGCGTCAACGGAATGGTCTTTGCGCCGCGCGGATGGATGCCGCCGCCGGCGGAAATCAGGCTGGCGTCGTAGTCGGCCCACGACGAGCGCGGCAGCCTGAACATGCGCTCGCGCTCGACGAACGAGCGCTCGGGGTCGGGCGCGGGGTCGAGGAAGATGTGGCGATGGTCGAACGCCGCGAGCAGCTTGATGTGGCGCGATAGCAGCATGCCGTTGCCGAACACGTCGCCGGACATGTCGCCCACGCCCACGCAGGTGAAATCCTCGCTCTGGCAGTCGCGCCCGATGGCCCGGAAGTGGCGCTTGACCGACTCCCAGCCGCCCTTGGCCGTGATGCCCATGGCCTTGTGGTCGTATCCGTTGGAGCCGCCGGAGGCGAAGGCATCGCCCATCCAGAAGCCGTGCTCGGCCGAGACCGAGTTCGCGATGTCGGAGAACGTGGCCGTGCCCTTGTCGGCCGCGACCACGAGGTAGGGATCGTCCGCGTCGTGGCGCACGACGTCGCGCGGATGCCGGACCTGGCCGTCGACGAGGTTGTCGGTGATGTCGAGCAGGCCGTTGATGAAGCTGCGATAGCACGACACGCCCTCGGCCAGCTGCTGGTCGCGGTCGCCACCGACGGGCGGGCGCTTGACGAAGAAGCCGCCCTTCGCGCCGACGGGCACGATCACGGTGTTCTTCACCATCTGAGCCTTGACCAGGCCGAGCACCTCGGTGCGGAAGTCCTCGCGCCGGTCCGACCAGCGCAGGCCGCCGCGCGCGACGGAGCCGAAGCGCAGGTGCACGCCCTCGACGCGCGGGCTGCACACGAAGATCTCGCGGTACGGTCGCGGCTTGGGCAGGTCGGGCACCTTGCTCGAATCGAGCTTGAAGCTGATGTAGTCGCTCGGGCGACCCTCGCGCAGCTGGAAGTAGTTCGTGCGCAGGGTGGCGTGGATCATCGCCACGAAGCTGCGCAGGATGCGGTCCTCGTCCTGCGAGGCCACCTGGTTCATCAGCTGGCGCAGCACGCCGTGCGCGCCCTGGACCTGTTGTGCGCGCTCCTCGCCGCGTGCGGCCAGCAGCTGGTCGAGCAGCCCGGCATGGTGCTTGAGCGTGTTCTCGTCGGCGAGCGCATCGAAGTCGCGTTGCAGGCGCTTGCGCGCCGCCTCGACCTGGGTACGGCCCTGGCCTTCGCGCGCGGGATCGAACTTCGCCTCGAACAGCTCGGCGAGCAGGCGCGTGTGCAGCGGATGGCGGCTGAGCGTCTCCTCCATGTAGGCCTGCGAGAACGGCACGCCGGTCTGCAGCACGTACTTGCAGTAGCCGCGCAGCATGGCGACCTGGCGCCAGTCCAGGCCCGCGTGCAGGATCAGGCGGTTGAATCCGTCGTTCTCCGCCTCGCCGCGCCAGATGCGCTCGAACGCCTGCTGGAAGCTCTCCTTGATCTGGTCGACGTCGATGTCGCGCGTGCGCGATTCGATCTCGAAGTCCTGCACGTGGATGCTCGTGCCCGGCAGCGAGATGCTGTAGGGGTGCTCGGAGATGATGCGCAGGCCGAGGTTCTCCATCATCGGCAGCGCGTCGGACAGCGGGATCGGGGAGCCGAAGCGGAACAGCTTGAAGCGCACCGCGCCGTCGCGCTGGCGCGACCGGTAAAGGCTCAGGCGGATGTCGTCGGGCCCGCGCAGGCTCGCGGCCATCTCCACGTCGTGCGCCGCGATCCAGGGCGTCACGTCCTCGATGTAGCCCGAGGGCAGCGCACGTCCGAAGCGGGCGGCGAGCTTGAGTCCCTTCTCCTCGCCGTTGCGCTGCACCAGGATGTCGCGCAGCTCGTCGCGCCAGTTGCGCACGAGCTGGGCGACCTTGGCCTCGAGCTCGGCGATGTCGTAGGTGGGGCGTTCCCCGGCACGCGGGCGCACGATCAGGTGCAGGCGCGCCAGGGCCGAATCGCCGACCAGGATGGTGGAATCCACGCGCTCGCCCTGGAACGCGCGCTTGAACACGGCCTCGATGCGCTCGCGCACCTCCACCGTGACGCGGTCGCGCGGCACGAACAGCAGGCACGAGTAGAAGCGGCCGTAGCGGTCGCGCCGCACGAAGAGCTTGGTGCGATGCCGTTCCTGCAGGTTGAGGATGCCCAGCGCGGTATCGGACAGTTCGCTGGTCTGGGCCTGGAACAGCTCGTCGCGCGGCAGCGTCTCGACGATGTTGCGCAGCGCCTTGCCGCTGTGGCTGTCGCGGCGCAGGCCCGACTCGCGCATCAGCGTCTCGTACTTCTCGCGCACGATGGGGATGTCCCAGGGCCGCCGGTTGTACGCACCCGAGGTGTACAGGCCCAGGAACCGCTGCTCCCCGATCGCGCGTCCCTCGTCGTTGAAGCGCAGCACGCCCACGTAGTCCATGTAGCCCGGGCGGTGCACGGTCGAACGCGAATTGGTCTTGGACAGGATGAGGGCATCGTAGGCGCCCGACTGGGGCAGGTCGCGCGCCGCGAGGCTCTTCAGCGGGCGCACCGGCGTGGTGTCGGTGCGCAGGATGCCCAAGCCCGACCCGGCGACCGCGCGCAGCACGTCGGTGCCCTGCTCGGTGCCCACCTCGTACTCGCGATAGCCCAGGAAGGTGAAGTGGTCATCGGCGACCCAGCGCAGGAACTCGCGCGCCTCGGCCCTGGCCTCGTCGCTGATCGGCATCACCCGCGTTGCGAGCTCGTCGGCGGTGGCCAGCATGCGCTGGCGCATCGCGGCCCAATCCGAAACGCAGGAGCGGACATCCCTGAGGGCCTGCTCCACGGCCTCGGACAGGCGCATCAGCTCCTCGGGCTCGGCCCGGCGATCGACCTCGAAGTGCATGATCGATTCGGCGCGGCCGCGCCCGGCCTGGCCCTCGTATGCCGCGAGCGACAGCAGGTGCCCCCCGGCGTCTCGTTCGGCGGCGACCACCGGGTGCACGACCGCGTGCACGAGGTTGTCGCAGCCGTTCACTGCCATGCCTACCGAGTCGACCAGGAACGGACTGTCGGTGGTGACGATCTGGATCACGGTATGCGTGCAGTCCCAGCCATCCTCCTCGCGCAAGGGGTTGAACACGCGCACGTTCGCGTGGTCGCCCACGCGTACGTTGATCAGGCCGAGCAGGCCCTGGATCAGCCCTGCCCACGCGGCTGGCGTGCGCGCGGCGCGCTCGTCGGGCGGCACGCGCCGGAAGAAGCTCTCCGCAAGGCGCTCCGCGGCCACCAGGCGCAGCCCGGTGAGGTGCCCTTGGAGCTCGGTCAGGACGGCAGCGGTCGTGCCGTCCGTTGGGGAGACGGGGTGGGTCATGGCGGGGCACTCCCGGAAGTACGGGCAGGTCGGGGCCGCAAGGATACCCACTCGATGCGCCGGCATTCCACCTGGAAAGCGTGAGAAATAAGTTCGCTATGGCTTTGCTCGTGGACGGGAAACGGATAAGCTCAAGGGGTCGAGAGCAGGGGGCAAACCGATGGGCTGGAGCACGGCCACAGCACCCGAAGCCGCGACTCAGACGAGCGAACTCGGGCATGCATTCATCCGGCGATGACAACCAACCCCCGATGAACCCGAGCGACACGCAGAAAAAGGTCGTCGAGTTCTCCCGGGGCGGGCTGCCACCCACCACGATCAACCGTGCGCGCGAGATCCTCAACGTGGTCGCGGCCGCGGCCATGGTGCCGTTGCTCAAGCTGCTCGCCGGCGTGTTCGAGACGACCGACGATTCGCTCTTCGACCGCACCGATCGCGCCGGGGACTCCGACGCGCAGCAGAAGTTCTTCGAGGCCCTGCGCGAGGTACGGCGCAAGCGCCCGGTGATGGAGAAGGCGTTCCAGGACCGCCTGCGCGCCTACTTCAGCGACTATTCGGCGGGCAAGGTCATCAAGCCCATGGTCGAATCCGGGCCCGAGCAGGACGGCGAACTCAGCCTGGCCCTCGTCGAGGAATCCGCGCTGGAGGAGTCGCTGGCCACCGACGCGATGACCAGCCGTGCCGAGACGCGGTTCTCGCAACTGCTGTTCCACCTCAGCCAGCGCTGCGCCACCCTGGTGCCCAAGCAGAAGCCCGAGGACCTGACGCCGCTCGCCCCCCGCGTGCTGTGCGACGTCTTCACGGCCTCGTGCAAGGACCTGCAGGTCACCCTCGAGGTGAAGCTGATCGTGCTCAAGCTGTTCGAGCGCAAGGTCATGGACGCGCTCGACCCGGTCTATATCGAAGCGAACCGGGTGCTGGTCGAGGCTGGCATCCTGCCGCAGCTCAAGTATTCCTTCCCCAAGGGTGCCCGCGGAACCTCCGGTGCCCCTGGTCAGCCCGGCCAGCCGGGTGGCCCCGAGTCCGGGGAAATGGATGGCTCGCCCGGCCAGCCGCAGGGCACCGGTCATGCAGTCGCAGACGGCGGCCAGCACTACACGGGCGACTACGCGCACGAGTTCCAGCAGCTGCAGTCGATGATGTCGCAGCGCCGCCAGGCGCTGTACCAGGCGAACCCGGGCCTGGGAGCGCTGCCGATCATGCCGGGCAACCAGCTGCTGGATGCCGCCTCGATCTTGCAGAACGACTTCGCGGCCATGCTGGGCGGCGACCAGCTGCCGCCGGTGATGCTGGCGAACCAGATGAAGCAGGCGCTGCTCCAGCAGGTCGCCAAGCTGTCCGGCAGCACCAAACAGCGCCTGAATTCCGGCGACGAGGACGCCATCGACCTCGTCGGCATGCTGTTCGACTTCGTGCTGGGCGACCGCAACCTGCCCGCGCAGGTGCAAGCCGTGCTCGCCCGGCTGCAGGTGCCGTACCTGAAGGTCGCGCTGCTCGATCGCCACCTCTTTTCGCAACGCCAGCATCCGGCGCGAAAGCTCTTGGACGAGCTCGCCCAGGCCTACACCGGCTGGACCGAGGAGGCCGACCGGGACGGCAGGCTGATCCAGAAGCTGCGCGAGATCGTCGAAAACGTGATCTCGAAGTTCGAGAAGGAAATCGACCTTTTCGAGAACCTGCACCAGGACTTCCACGCCTTCCAGACCCAGCACCGGCGGCGCTCCGAGCTCGCCGAACAGCGTGCCGCGGAAACCGCGCAGGGCCGCGAGAAGCTCGAAGCGGCGCGCCTGGCCGCGACCCGCGCCGTGCACGCGCGCACCACGCAACGCGCGCTGCCCGAGGTCGTGCGCGAGATCATCACCGGTCCGTGGGCGAAGTACCTCGAGCTCACGCACGCTCGCAAGGGGCCGGATTCGTCCGATTGGCGCGCCGCCCTGCAGTTCATGGACGACCTGCTGTGGACGGTCGACATCCGGCAGATCGCGATCGACGAGGCCCGCTGGCATCGCCTGAAGCCCGACGTGGAGCAGCAGCTCCAGCAGGGGCTGCAGCTGGTCGGCTACCACAACGAGGACGCGCATCGCCTCGCCTCGAGGCTGCGCACGCACTACGGCAACATCGCCGCGGGCGCCGAGCCAGATCTACCGTCGGAACCCGACGTCGGCGGACCGCCGCCGAGTCAGGCGGACATCCTCGGCGAAGTCGACGGGTTGCAAATCACCGGCGCGGCACCCGCGACCGAAGGCGGCGTGCAGATCCGTGCCGAGATCGAGACGGCGGGCGCCGAAGGCATGACCACGGCCGCGAATGAGCATCTGCAGGCCGTGCGCCAGCTCAAGGTGGGCACCTGGGTGGAGTTCCTCGACGACAAGGGCGTGAAGACGCGCGCCAAGCTCAGCTGGGTCAGCCCGATCAGCGAGAAGTACCTGTTCGTGAACCAGAACGGCGTGAAGATCGCGGAGAAGTCGATCTACGACTTCGCGGCCGACCTGAAGGAACAGCGTGCCTCGGTGCTCCAGCAGGCGCCCCTGTTCGACCGCGCGCTCGACGCCATCATGCGCCGGCTGCGGGCGAATCCCGCGAAGATTCCGGTCGCGCCGGGCACGCCGCAACCCAAGCCGGCCTGATCGGACTCTTCGCACCGCACGGTGCGATGGTCTTTCGGCGGTCCGATGGTCTTCCAGGAGCGCGCGTGAGCGCGCGAACGCCGCACGATGACCCGCGTCTCGAGCCTGGAGCGGACGATCGCGCGCTCGCGCGCGCTCCTACGGACGCCTGGGGCCTGGGATCGCTCGCGCGCCCGACCCGCGTGCACGACTCCGAGCTATCGCAACCCCGTCTCGTTGCGCGCGATCACCAGGCGCTGGATCTCGCTCGTGCCCTCGTAGATCTCGGTGATCTTCGCGTCGCGGAAGTAGCGCTCCAGCGGCATCTCCTTGGAGTACCCCATGCCGCCGTGGATCTGCACGGCCTGGTGGGTGATGAACATGGCCGCTTCCGAGGCGTAGAGCTTTGCCACCGAGGCCTCGGTCGAGAAGCGCCCGCCGGTCTTCTGCGCCTCGCCCTTGGCAAAAGCCGCACGCAACGTCAGCAGCAGCGCCGCATCGAGCCGGCACTTCATGTCCGCGATCTTGGACTGCGTCATCTGGAACGCGCCGATCGGCTGGCCGAAGGCCTTGCGCTCGCGCACGTAGGCGAGCGAGGCATCGTACGCGGCACGCGCGAGGCCCACGGCCTGCGAGGCGATGCCGATGCGCCCGGCATCGAGCACGCCCATGGCGATCTTGAAGCCCTCGCCTTCCGCACCGACCACGTCCTCGGGTCCGATCCGGTAGTCGGAGAACTCGATCTCGCACGTGGCCGAGGCGCGGATGCCGAGCTTGGGCTCGGTCTTGCCGCGGTGGAAGCCAGGCTTGTCGGTGTCGACCATGAACGCGGTGATGCCCTTCGCGCCCTTGGCCGGATCGGTCACCGCGAACAGCAGGATGTACTTCGCGACCGGGC
>Ga0315912_10000698_pt1 | contig 52408 bp, 37 predicted proteins | sample VfabasoilMG_FD_204469 | JGI IMG/M metagenome (GOLD analysis project Ga0315912, IMG submission 204469) | Garden soil microbial communities collected in Santa Monica, California, United States - V. faba soil | ecosystem: Environmental > Terrestrial > Soil > Garden | place: USA: California...
CGTCACTACGCTCCCCTGCGTCGCTTCCTCGCTGGCAAGATCAACGAAGGAGCGGCGTGGGTGATCGCCCAGGATGCATTCCTCGCGCTGTGCGAAGACCTCAACCGATTCAAAGGCTATTCCTCCTTTCGCACTTATCTGTTCGGGATCGGTCGATGGAAGCTCATCGAATACATTCGCTCGACCCGCAAGCAAGGCGAACGCTTCAATCCCATCGAAGAGTCGGTGGCCGATGTCAAACTCGACGCGCGCTTGTCCAGCATGTTCGGCGTTCGCCAGTACGAGCAATTCGTCGTCAGCGCGTTGCGCAGTCTTCCGCTCGATCACCAACTCATGCTTTCGCTCAAAGGTTACCAGTGTATGACGAGTCGCGAGATCGGCGAGATCTTTGCGATGACCGCATCCCAGATCGATGGGCAGATCCACCGCGCGCGCACCAAATTGCAACGCCAGGTCGAGGCGATGACGCATCTCCCAGGACAAAGCGAATTACCGCCGTTCGATTTGGAAGCGTGCGTTCAGGACGTGCTCTCGCGCATGATGAGTGAGCCCGATCCCGAGAAACCGACGACACTCGAGTCTGTGGCGAGCGAGGCGAAGACTCTGACCGATAGTGTTGCAAACAGGACGGCGGAAGAGCAGCCTGAACCACCAGCGCTACCATCAGAACCGAGCGAGTCGTAGTCTTCGAGGGGCTTTTCGCAAAGGCCCCTCGCTCTTGGAAACGGTGCTTCGGCCAACCACCGGCGGTGCACTAGCGACCGGGAACCGTCCGCAGCCAATCGCACAGGAACGGATCGGCGGCCGCAGCTGCTTCGAAGCGGGCACGAGCCCGAGTCAATCGCCGCTTGACCGTGGCCAACGACAGCCGGCATTCGACGGCCACATCGTTGAGCGAGCGTCCGTCGACGAAACGAAGGCCAAACACCATGCGCTCGCTCGGGGGAAAGCGGTCGATGAGATCCTGAGCACGACGCAGTGTGTCGCGGACAACCGGACTCGCGCCGGGATCGATCGCCTCGGTCCCTTCCGCGGCTGTCCATGGACGCAACCACGAGCGTCGTCGTCGTGTGCGAATGCAGCGTCGTGCAGTGAAGACCGCGATGCGTCCCACCCATGCACCGAGCGCATCGACTTCCCCGCGAAATCCAGGAAGTGAGCGAAGCGCCTGGGCAAAGGCCTCCTGAACGAGGTCGGGAAGTTCGTGGTCCGGCCCCATGGCGTGGCGCAAGATCCGGACGACCCGTTCGTGGTAGCGGCGGAAGAACTCCGCGACGGCCTTGGGTTCTCGCCGCCGCAGCGCCGCCACGCTCAACCCATCGCTCTCCGCGCGTGACGCCACCGCTTCGCGGGGAACGAGCCATACAGGATCGCGATGGCGCGTTATAGGCGCCAATGGGTTCATCGGCCGAATGGCCCCCCGCAACGCGAATTCGTGAGATTCCAGCATCCTTCCACCCCCTCCGTTTCGGCTTCAGGAACTGGGTGTGTCGAGCGGACCGATCCTTCGTGCCGAGCGGTATGAAACGAGAGGTTTTCCTAGAGCCGCGAATGGCGCAGCTCCCCGAATGAGCTATCGTCCCGCGTCCGATCGAGGAGAGCGGCGATGAATCCCTGGAAGCCGGAGTCCTGGAAGCAAAAGAGTTCGACCCAAGAAGTGGCGTACCCCGATGAACGGGTCCTCGCGGACGTTCTGCGACGCATGCGAGGCCTGCCTCCCCTCGTGTCTTCTTGGGAAGTCGAAGAACTCAAACGTCGGCTCGCCGACGCGGCGGAGGGCAAGGCGTTCCTTCTTCAAGGGGGCGACTGTGCCGAGCAGTTCGAGGACTGCAACTCCGAAGCGATCACGACGAAGCTCAAAATCCTGTTGCAGATGAGCGTCGTGCTCACCCACGGAGCCCGCAAGCCCGTGATTCGCGTGGGCCGGATCGCCGGTCAGTATGCGAAGCCCCGTTCCTCACCGAACGAGAGCCGCGGTGATGTCACTTTGCCCGCCTATCGCGGTGACTTGGTCAACCGCTCGGGTTTCACCAGCGAAGACCGGACCCCGGACCCCGAGCTCTTGCTCGAGGGGTACCAGCGCGCGGCCCTGACCCTCAACTGGGTGAGGTCGCTGAGCGAGAGCGGTTTCGCCGACCTTCATCACCCTGAGGTTTGGGACGTCTCGTTCGCGAAGCGCTCGAAGAACTGGGCCGAATACGAGCGGATGGTGGAGTCCGTCCGCGAGTCGATCCAGTTCGTCGAGGCGGTGACGGGGACTCACTTCTCCCGTTTGCGCGAGATCGATTTCTACACGAGCCACGAGGCGCTTTCGCTCGAATACGAAGCGACGCAAACCCGCCAAGTGCCCCGCCGAGACGGTTGGTACAACCTCACCACGCATTTGCCGTGGATCGGGATGCGCACGGCCAGCCTCGATGGGGCTCACGTCGAATACTGTCGTGGGATTCGGAATCCGATCGGCATCAAGATCGGACCGAGCATGACGAACGAGTGGCTCGAGGCGCTGCTCGATGTGCTCAATCCAGACCACGAGCCTGGCCGCATCGTGCTGATCCACCGGATGGGCGTCGGGAAGGTCGAGGAAGGTTTGCCGCGACTCATCGACTGTGTCCGCAGCCACGGCAACCCCGTGCTCTGGGTGTCCGATCCCATGCATGGCAACACCGAAACCACGGCCGACGGCATCAAGACCCGTCGCTTCGAGAATATCTTGGGCGAGGTCGAGCAGTCGTTCGAGATCCATCGTCGGATGGGCACGCGACTCGGCGGGATCCATTTTGAGATGACCGGCGAAAACGTCACAGAGTGCGTCGGTGGCTCGTCGGGTCTGAGCGAGGCGGACCTGCACCGCGCGTATCGCAGCAAGGTCGATCCGCGGCTCAACAACGAGCAGGCCCTCGAGATGGCTATGCTCGTTGCGAAGGAACTCCGTCGCCTGCGCGACGACAGCTGATCAAGCCAGCTGTTGAATTCGGGGTTTGGGGAGAACATCGATGGGCGCCCACGAACACGCGACGAGAGTCTCGGGTTGGGGCGCCAACTTGCGTGTCGACTGTTTTCTCTCCCGGCCCGAGAGCCATGCGGACGTGCTCCGCGAGCTCGACGAGCGGGGGACGATCAGCCGAGGGCTGGGCCGCAGCTATGGTGACCCAGCCATCAACGGCGGCGGCCGAGTCATCGACATGAACGGTGTCGATCGTTACCTCGGCTTCGATGAAGGGACCGGCGAACTCACCTGTGAGGCCGGCGCGAGCCTTGCCCAGATCATCGCCGACTTCGCGCCCCGCGGGTGGTTTCCAATGGTCGTGCCCGGGACGAAGTTCGTGACGGTTGGAGGCTGCATCGCCAACGACGTCCATGGCAAGGCGCATCACTCCCAGGGATCGTTTTGCGAGTCGGTCGTTTCGATGACCGTCCTGCTCGCTTCGGGGGAGATCGTCACGACTAGCCGGCAAGTTCATCCGGAGCTGTTTTGGGGCACGTTCGGTGGGATGGGACTGCTCGGGATCGTGCTCGTGGCCACGATCCGCCTGCGCCCCATCGAGACCACGTACTTTCGAAAGGAAGCGATCGTGGTACGCGACCTCGATGCGCTCTTGGCCGCGTTCGAGACCTACGACAATCAGCATCCATATTCGGTCGCATGGATCGATCCGTTCGCGACCGGGGCGAACCTCGGACGGGGGGTCTTGACCGTCGGCGGAGCGGCAAAGTTGCAGGATTTGCCTCACCGTCTCTTGTCCAAGGCACGTGCGATTTCGGGGCCGCCCAAGCTCGCGGTTCCCGTCGAACTCCCCGAGTTTCTACTCAATGCGACCACCGTGGGCGTGCTCAATCGCGTCATTGCTGCGAGTTTGGTGCGAGGCGGAACAATCGCTCACTACGAAGAGTTCTTTTTTCCGCTCGACGCGATTGGCGAATGGTATCGCGGATATGGGCGACGTGGGTTTACGCAATACCAGTTCGTCATCCCGCTGGAAGACGGCCCCACGCGAATGCGTGACCTGCTCGAGACGATCGCGAAGAGCGGTCAACTTCCGTTCCTCAACGTGCTCAAGAAGTTTGGGCCGGGCAGCCTTGGACACCTGTCGTTTCCGTTCGAGGGCTACACGTTTGCGATTGATTTCCCGGTGCGTGACGGCCTCGCTTCGGTACTGGCAGAACTCGACCGCAAGGTGATAGATGCGGGAGGGCGCATCTATTTGGGTAAGGACTCGTTCGCCACCGCGAGCGGAGTTCGGGCCATGTACCCGCGGCTCGACGAGTGGCTGGCGCTCAAAGAGCGTTACGATCCGAGTGGAACGTTCACCTCCAATCTCGGACGTCGACTTGGATTGTCGCGATCCCTCCATTCTCGTACGTGACCCACGACGCGGCGCTCGGAAGCGCATCGTGGGTTCAGGACAAGAATTCCGACGGTCGGTGAGGGCGTTTCGTGGTCGAGGGCGCGCGCGCGATCCAAACCGAGAGTCCGCCCTGCTCCAACCATTCGGCCACCTGGGCGGGCGTGAGCTGGGACGAGTTCAGAATCTCCTTCAATCGTGAGCGCACATTCGTACTCGTCTCCGACCAAACCACATGCCCTTGTTCTCCAGGTGTCTGGCGAACGAGCAGATACACGCCAGGTCCGGCGGGGGCTGCCGCAACCGCTTGGTGGTCGAGTCGGATGGGGCGGCACCAGCGAAGCGCTGTGTTCGTACGTGGAAATGGTTGCATTCGCGACAGCGGATGCCCGCGCAACGCCCGAAGGACGTCGATCAAACTCACGAACCCGACCGCTTCCCCCCGCTGGTCGACCACGATCAGATGATGACGGTTCCGTTCCGTGAGGATCGCCACGGCATCCTCGGTGGTTGCCACCTCCTCGACGACGTCCGCCGGATAGCTCATCGCTCGCCATACGAGCGTATCCTCCGAACAACCAAGCACGTCGTTGAGTGACAGATAGCCGATCGGTCGCCGCTCGCTGTCGACCACGGGAGCGCCGGTCATCCCGAGGGCGACCAAGTATCGTGCAACGTCCGAGGTTTGCTCATCCTGGCGAACCGGAAGCACCTCTTTGGTCATGATTTCGCAGATTTGCTTGGTTCGTCCCATCGTTCATCACAGCTCGTCTCGAGATCGTCAGATGAGCGTAGGCCTCGCGGCTCGACGTGGTAGCGGCATGCCGTGCGGTTGCACCGTCGGGGTCCGTGCATTCCGTGCGGGGCTGCGCGACCCGCCGGTCATTTGCGCGCGAACTTGGGACAAGTGTGGCGAAGCGCGAGTAACGACGACCCCTCCCGCGCCGTTCGGGGTGACGGCGGTCGCGAGCGTAGGCTCGCGTCAGGCGGATTTGTTCCGCGAACGGAGGGAGCGAGGGATGTCGATTCTTGCGCGTATGAAGGGCAAAGGCGAAAGCGGTTTCGGGTTTGCGTCGACGGCGGAGGATGTCACCCAAGGGCTCGAACTCTCGGATCGTACCGTGCTCGTGACCGGCAGCAACTCGGGTCTGGGTTTCGAGACCACGCGTGTACTCGCGCTACGAGGTGCTAGGGTGCTCGCGGCCGCTCGTACGCTGGCGAAGGCGAAGGAAGTCGCCGACAAGATCCCGGGCAATATCGTGCCGGTTGCCTGTGAGCTCTCCGATCCGCGTTCGGTCCGGACTTGCGTCGACACGATCATGGCGCGGAACGAAACGTTGGACATGATCATCTGCAACGCGGGGATCATGGCGTTGCCGAAACTCGAGCGTGCGTTTGGATACGAGCTTCAGTTCTTTACCAATCACATCGGTCATTTCATATTGGTGACCGGCCTTCTCGATCGAGTGGCGGAGGAGGGGCGCATCGTGATCCTGAGCAGTGGGGCCCATTCCGCGGCTCCGAAGCGCGGGATCGAGTTCGACAACCTGACGGGCGAGCGTGGGTATCAGCCTTGGCGAGCTTATGGACAATCCAAGCTCGCGAACTTGCTGTTTGCCAAACAGCTGGCCAAGCGCCTCGCCGGCACCCACCGAACGGCGAATGCCATCCATCCGGGCGTGATCATGACCAACTTGTCGCGTTCCATGGTCCCGCCGATGCGCTGGGTCTTGAGCGCGGCACAGCCTCTATTCATGAAGAGCATCCCGCAGGGGGCGGCGACCCAAGTCTACGTGGCGACCCATCCGCAGCTCGTCGGTGTATCGGGTGCGTATTTCGCCGACTGCAATATCGCCCGGCCAACCGCGGCGGGCGAAAATTCGGAGCTCGCCGAACGACTCTGGGAGGTCTCCGAACGCATCGTCGCCGAGACCCTGCAGTAGTGTCATTGCGGGGGCGGTGACGAGGGCGATCCCGTCCATTGGAAGCGGTTCCGCAGGTTTGTTGCAGGGCGAGAACAGACCGCCGACAAGTGGCCAAGGCGAGTATCCCGCCGGATGTCACCGCAACAAATTGCGAGTGTGTTCCAGGCGCACTTCGTTTGAGCCGAGGGCTCCGAAGACCTCCGAGAAACGGCTCGTCGAACGACGTTCCAGTATAGAATGGCCACGCGGCGTCTATTACGGGGATGTATGGTTCAAAACGTGCGTTATTTCGGATTCCTTCTATCGGGTCTCATCGCGGTCGTCGGTTGCAACAACTCTTCGACTCCACAAATCGTCGATGCGAGTTCTACGGGGGATGATGGACCAACTGGCGAAATGCCAGCAGACTCGGAAACGACGAGATTGGACGATCAAGGAGCAACCGACTCGGGCGGCACGATGACGCCTGCAGAAACGACAACCGGTTCCAATACTCCACCGAGTTGCGTGAATCCCTCGACATTGGCTCAGGCGGGAGCGTGCGTAGGTAAGCGTGTCGGGGTGAGCTTGCTGCGCTTTCCGGCTAGCGATCCTCGATATCTGCAGACGTTCAATCGCGAGTTCGATTCGTTCACGCCCGAAAACGATACGAAGTGGGATACCGCCCAACCCGATCGTGGAAACTGGAACCATCAACCGGGCGAAGAGCTGCTGGCGATGGTCAGCAAACCCGTGTCGATCAAGGGCCATACGCTCGTGTGGCACAACCAGCTTCCGGACTATGTGAACGGTATCAACGATCCTGGACAGCTACGCCAGATGATGCGGGACCATATTCGGGAGATGATCACGCACTATCAGGGCCGGATGTTCGCTTGGGATGTCGTCAACGAAGTCGTGAATGAAGATGGAAGTCGGCGCAATTCCGTGTTCCAACGCGTCCTTGGCGATGGATACGTGGCCGAGGCATTCCAAATGGCGCGGGATGTCGGGGCTGACATCGAACTCTATTACAACGATTTCAATATCGAAACGGACAGCGAGAAGGGGCAAGCCGCGTACGATTTGGTCAGTGACCTCGCGTCCCGCGGTCTCGTCGACGGGGTTGGGTTCCAGCTACATATCGAATCCAACCTATATCCGGGTTACTTCAGCCCGAACGCCTTTCGCAACTGGATACGAATGTACGATGCGCTCGGGCTCACGGTGAACATCAGCGAAATGGATGTACGGATCCCCAGCACGAGCCTGCAGGACCTCGAGATCCAACGCGACATCTACTATGACTTCGTGCGCGTTTGCGTCGAGGAGCCGGCTTGTGATGCGATCACGATCTGGGGAATCACCGACAACTTCAGCTGGCAGTCGAACGACGATCCGCTGCTCTATCGAGAGAACTACCAAGCAAAACCTGCCTATTTGGGGGTGATGGACGCACTCACCGATCCGCTCTAGGTGACGAACACGGGCGGGTCCGCGTCATATCGGCGGCGCCAAGCTGACGGACCCGCATCCGAACGACGCGGTCCGTCGTCCGAACGAAGCCTGCGAGATCACGCCGCTCAGAGCCCAAATCCCACCGCCCGAGCTCCGTAAGTAGTACCTCCCCAAGCCCTACTCGCCGCGTTGCGCGGCTCCACCACATTGCCGATCAACCGAGAACGGGACCTGACGTGTGGCAAGCGCTAAGCTCACCCGCGAGGATTCGATCGGTGGCTCCGAGGTGCTGAGCGGCGGAGCTTTGGAACTCTCCGATCAGCCACCTCGAATGCCGGAACGGTGCCGACTATTGGAAGGTGATCACATCCGCTTCGTGTCTGACGAGGCGAATGTAATCAGTGTAGTTGGTGTCATCTATATGTTGGTCGTTCAAGAAGACGTTGCTGAAGTTGATCGTCCCGATCGGATAACTCACCAACGGATCGCCGTCCTCGACCGTCCTGCCTTCGATGCGGAACAGCGGGGCTAGATTGTTCGGGAAGCCGTTGTAAATGACGTTGCTAATCGTGACGTTCTCGATCGCGCCCACGCCTTCGGAATAACGCCAGTCAGTTCCTTCGCGGATGATGAAGTTCACGGCATCGAACGGCGTGATGTATTCGAACTCGATGTTTTCGAACGTGATGTCATGCACGATGGCCGTGTCCATGTTGTCGATCACGAGCCCTCGGCCGCACTTGAGGACGTCGACGTTCCTGAACACGATGTCGCTCATGTCTGCGCCCATCGTCTTCGTCCCGATCTTCGCCCCCGCCTGATTCGTGAAACAGACGATGTCTTCAAAGACCAAGTTGTTGACGGACATGTATTCGCCAACGCTCGGGTCCTCAGGATAGTCGATGACTCCCTCCGGGATGGCATAGTCGTCAGGGATGTCGTCACTCTTGGCGGACATGCAATCGTCGCCCGTGTACAACATCGCGTTGGACAGTCTGCTGTTCGTGGAGCTGTCGAAGTTCACCCCGTCGGTCTCGTTCCAACCAACACTCTGCCAATTGTTGATGACCTTGTAGTTGGTGATCTCGACGGCGTCACTGCGATAGACGAGCGTGTTCCAAAAGCTGGGATCCAGTGCGACGATCCCATCGACGGTACAACTGGAACTTTCTTCGATCTTGAGCAAATTGTATTTGGTCCCAGGGAGGTCCTCATCGCGGAGGTTCGCGCCGTTCCCACTGACGATCCCGCGCCCGCGAATGTGGCTGTCGGCCACGTTGTACATCCGGATGAGGGCATGACGGCATTGCTCTACCGCTGCACCGGTCTCATCGGTCGTGACGATATCTCCGAGCTCGGAAGAGCCCTGCAACACGGCACCATCCGCGAGGTAGAGGGTCATCGCGTCCCGCAACCACAGCTCCCCGGTCAAATACGTTCCGGGAGGGACGTAGAGAATCTGCCCGGTTCCCCCGATGGCGTCGATCGCTGTCTGTATGGTCTCGGTCACGAGCGTAGCACCGGTATTGTCGATGCCTTGGTCCATCAGGTTGACGACCCCGGGGTCGCCGGGTTCGGGGGCATCCTCTTCGACGGGATCGATGAGGATGAGTAAGCGGTCGAGCCCCTGGGGCTGGAAGATCAGATACTCGGGCTCGTCGACCGAAAAGGACAACGTGTTGTCCACCTTCGTCGCCGAGATCCCGCGGTTCTCCGGGCTGAGCTTGTGGCTCTCGTAGGGCAAAGTGCTCGACACTTCGATGGTTGCCCCCGCAACGTGGTCGAATCGAACGAAGTGGATAGGGGTTTCGAAGTCTACTTTGTGGACCGGAATGCTGATCCCATCGACCGTCACCGTGAATACAAGCGCCTCCTCGGCGTCGTCCCCCGATGTCTCGGCATCGCCCGCTTCACCGCTCCCGGGGGCCATTCCCTCGCTGCCGCCGTCGCCATCGGCAGCCGAATCGTTGCCTCCTCCGTCGTCGCAGGCGGCAAGTACGGTGGACAGGGCAACTACGAAGTATCGGATGTTCCTCATGTTTCGTCCCTCAGGGAGTAAAGGTGATTCCCGTGCCGTACTCGTTGGTGACAAAGGATGCGTTGGGATCGTCGAGCGACGCGATGACGTTTCCGCCGACGGAGAAATTGGTGAATGTCACACCATCGATGAAATAGGTGTTGCCGTAATACTGGTCGGCTTCATCCCAATCGTGGATGTTCCCTTGAATGCGACATTCGGCGTTCGACTCCGAAGAAACATTGGTAACCGTCGTGTTGGTCACCGTGCAGATCCCCGGATTCGTACGCCAGGTGATGGACTCCGGGTCCATGTTGAAATCGATGATACGCCCCGTGATCTCCTCTAGGCGAATGTCCTCGAACACGGTCCCGGTAATGGTCGCCGAGTCGACGGCATCGATCACGAGCCCACGATCCGCCGTTACGACGTCGACGTTGCGGTAGACGATGTTCGTCATCGTTTCGCCAAAGGTTTTGGTGCCGACCTTGCACCCCGACGACCGACTGAAGCAGACGATCTGCTCATGGGTGATATCCGCGACGTTGATGTAGCTGGCCACGGAGGGATCGAGAATGCCGGCGATCTCGAAGTCGTCGGGAATATCGTCACTCTTGACCGCCATACAGTCGTCGCCGGTATAAAGGAACGCATTGAGCAGCGTCGAGGCCGTGGAGTTGTTGAAGTCCACGCCGTCGGTTTCGTTCCAATCGCTGTCCAACCGGTTGTTGATGACTTTGTAGTTACTGATGCTGATATTGTCGCTGCGGTAGACGAGTGTGTTCCAGAACGCCGAATCGCGGGAGATGATCCCCTCTACGACCGAATTGGAGCTGTTCTCGATCTTGAGCAAGAACATCTTGCGGTTGGATGCTTGCAAGGTCGCCCCGTTCCCATCGATGGTACCGCGACCGATCAGCCGTGCATTGGTGACGCCGTTCATCACGATATAGCCGTGGCTACTGCCCTCGATCACGGTGAGCCCCGGTGCAGGCCCGAGGAGATTGGTCTGTGCCGTGATGTTTTGCAGCACCGCGCCCTCGGCCAAATAGACGGTCATGTCGCTGCGCAAGAACAGCGCTCTCGTGCCATATATCCCCGCAGGGAAGTAGAGGACATTTTGGGTCGCGCCAGAAGCTTCATCGATCGCCGTCTGGACCAGGTCGGTCACATCCATGGCCCCGGTATTGTCCATCCCTGCGATGTCCATGACGTTGCGGACCGCGGGATCGCCCAATTGCGGAGCATCGACCTCGGGTGGATCGACGAGCAAGAAGAAGCGTTCCTGCCCTGGGATCTGGAGCAGGAAGTAGCCGGGTTGGTCCAGCGTGAACGTCAGGGTGTTGCCAGCCGCGGTGGCGGCAATGTTCCTGCTCTTCGGACTCAACGTGAAATCCGTGAACGCTTCCGCGGCAGCGATCTCGACCTGCAACGGTGTGCCAGGATGCGTGAGATGGACATAGTTCACCGGGATCTCGAACTGAGAGACCCGTTCGACCGGAGCGGCCACACCATCGATCGTCACCGTGTAGACGATCGGTTCTTCCTCGACGGGACCTTCGCTTCCCGAGCTTTCCTCGTCTCCACCGCTGGTCGAGCCTCCGGCGTCTCCGGTCTCTCCCCCCTCCATGGCTGAAGAGTCATCGCTCGGGCTCTCGTTCTTGTCGTCACACGCGACCAACGCACAGCCCAAGATCAAGGGAAAGAGACGTCCGGAAGTCTTCATATCACCAACCACTTTCAATCGAGGTGCTACAACCAATCAAGGCTCGGCACAGCTGATACGGCGCAAACTGCGTATTCGCTGCGGCGAATCGGTCTCAAAGCCGCTGCAGCGGCAGGATGTCCCGACGATTTCGCGCAGCATCGAAGCCATTACGAAATCAGCCGCGGCGCCGTGAGACTCGGCAGCCGCAGGCATTCACATGGGTGTTATTCCGCGGCTGGCGGCGTGTTGCTGACGACGACGTTGTCGATGTAATAGAGGACTTCGGCGTCAGCGACCGCCGTTTCGCCATTCACGATGGTTTGAATTCGCACGACGTCGACGAGCCAGTCCGCGGGATTCTCGGCAAACGTGCTGTAAGTGATCGTCGTCGTGTTGATCGGGGTGGAGATTGTGACCCATTGGTCCGCCACGATGTCGGGTGGGGAGGTCCAAGCGGAATAAATGGGGGTGAAGTTCTCCGTTTCGAAGAAACCCCATTGCACATTGGCTCCGAGATCGAAGGTTGCGGCGGGGATATAGATATCGAACGAGAGATTGAAATCTTCGCCGCTCATGTCCGTGGGTTGGTCGAGCTGTAGCTGGATTTCCACGCCAAAGCCGTACCCACTGTTGTCTTGTGCGGCCGCGTGAATCGCAACGGCAGCGCGGTCAGCGATCGTCACAGCAGTGTTGTGATCGGGAAACGCAGTCGCGTCTCCTCGCGCCAAGAAGAATCGCTCCCCGCCACCGTCCCAGGCGTCAAACGATTCGTTGAGTGCGACCAGTTCACCACCGCCGCCTCCGCCCGTCGTGTCGCCAGCCGAGGTTTGACCGGCGCCCTCGCTGCCAGCGTCTGGACCGGTGCTCTCTTCTGCAGCCGTTTGGTCGTCTTTCTCTGCAACGTCGCAGCCGCTGGCGAGAGTGCAAACCCCAAGAAATGTCAGAACCGTTCGAAAACCCGATCGCGAAATCATATGTTTCTCCTCGAACCTACCGAGCCATGCTCGCTGGACACCCGAACCCGCGCTACCCATTCTGCCAGGGGGAGCATGGTTACAATGTGCGCCCTAGCGCGTGTCATCCACGCCGCGGCACTGCCTAGCTTATACTCGTGCCAAGCAAATTGACACGGGAAAAATTCCTTTCCACGAGGGCGTCCATGGCGATTTCGAGCGAAGCGCCGACGTCCAAATAGCCCAAACAGCTTGCAACAATCGACGATCGGCGTGTAAAGCAAAACACGACCGGATCGTAGGCCTGCTCGGCACAGCAAAGACTCTCGTGATCACGTCGCCTTGGCCATGATATCATCGAAGTGGAAGCGCTTCCAGTTTCCCCGTGCGCGACTCCATCGACCTGACAAAGCACCCCAGAGATATGGTAGCGTGAGGGTCCCTGAACAGACAACAGGGTCGCACGTTGTTGCAGTGAGCTCGTGAGCCACGGGTTGTCGGCTCATCACCGTCGTTGTATCTCGTGTCCCACGAGTGTCGTGGTGGGCACCCGGCTCCCGAGCTCAAGACCCAGAACTCCTCGAGCGTCGCGTGACTGACCAGCCTGGTTCGATGCACCCCGGAAACGGCCGAGGCTCTCGCCAATGTCAGCACCGATGCCGATTCTTTGCGACGCAAAGGGTGCGGCGACGAGCACGTAAGCCAGTTCGTCACCGAGCCGCTTCTCGGTATTCGCTAGTATCTAGTACTTCGGAAAACTGAAACGGGGTGTCGTGCCATCGTGCGACGCTCGGTACCCGTGGAAGGAGATTTACTGTGTATCTCGGCATCGATCTCGGAACCTCGTCGGTCAAGGCCATCCTCATCAGCGAAACCCAAGAAGTTGTCGGTAGCGCAAGTTCGCCGTTGACGGTCAGCCGACCGGCGCCGCGTTGGTCGGAGCAGAATCCGTCCGATTGGTGGCAAGCAACGGTCGCGGCCGTGACCGCGTTGAAGAGCAAGCATGAAAAGCAGTTGCATGGGGTCCGCGGTCTGGGTTTGTCCGGACAGATGCATGGCGCCACTCTGCTCGATGCTGCCGACAAACCCTTGCGCCCGGCCATCCTATGGAACGACGGACGCTCCGATGAACAGTGCCGAACGTTGGAAACGGTCCCCAAGTTTCGCGAGCTGTCGGGAAACCTTGCGATGCCGGGCTTCACTGCGCCCAAGTTGCTGTGGGTGGCCAAGCACGAACCAGACATATTTGGGAGGATCGCGAAGGTGTTGTTGCCGAAGGACTATCTCCGCCTTCGGCTCACCGGCGAGTATGTATCGGAACCATCCGATGCGGCCGGCACCTTGTGGCTCGACGTCGCCAAACGCTGCTGGAGCTCGGCGTTGCTCGACGCGACCCGCCTTACGGAAAGGCATATGCCTCGACTCGTCGACGGTTCTGCGGCGAGTGGAACGCTGACCAAATCCGCGGCGGCAGAACTCGGTCTTCCAGCCGGGATCGTGGTCGCAGGTGGTGCGGGAGACAATGCCGCTGGTGCCGTGGGTCTTGGCGTGATGGGGCCCGGCCAGGGTTTCCTTTCGCTCGGTACCTCCGGAGTCGAGTTCGTCGCACTCGACCGTTACTCCGCCGCACCGGAGCGAGGCGTGCATAGTTTCTGTCACTGCGTTCCCGCGCGTTGGCATCAGATGTCCGTCATCTTGAGTGCAGCGTCGTGTCTGAGCTGGGTGACCGCGTTGACCGGATCGCGCAATGAGAGCGAACTGTTGGATCGGGTGGCCAAGGAAACCGATGGGCCAAGTGATGTAATTTTCCTTCCCTATCTGTCGGGCGAGCGAACGCCCCACAATGACCCTCACGCCAAAGGGGTCTTCTTCGGCCTCAATCATGAAACCGGCGCGGCCGTGCTCGGCCGCGCGGTGTTGGAAGGCGTGGCCATGGCGCTGTGCGACGGTCAGGATGCGCTCCGCGCCGCGGGAGCTGCTCCGGAAAGTCTCAGCGTCATCGGTGGCGGAGCGCGAAGCGAGCTGTGGGGAGAAATTCTCGCCAGCACGCTGAGACTCCCGTTGAATTACCGCAGTGGTGGAGATGTCGGCCCAGCCTTCGGCGCAGCGCGATTAGGCCGCTTGGCAGATACTGGGGAACCTGTCGAGGAGGTATGTACTGAGCCTCCGCTCGAACGCACCGTGGAACCGCAACCCGGCTTGATGGATGCGTACGCAGGCCGACTCGAGCAGTTCCGTATTCTATATCGAGCGCTACGCGACAAACTCTAATGTCTCGTCCACTTGTGTTGAGTGACGCCCCTTCTCGGGTTCACTCAACACAAGGGGAATCCCATCATCCCTCGGCAGCGACCGCCATGACGGCGTGCCAAGCCTTCTTTGGTTTCAGTTGCCGATCGAAGAGGAGCGGATAGTTGGTGCGGCCGCGCACGGGCCAAGTGTTGAGCCAAGACGCTCCGTCCGACACCCCCCAAAACGTGACGGCCACGACCGCATCGCTGTGTTTGACGAATACGCGGAATAGATCCGCGTAGCGCTGGGCCTGCGCTTCTTCGGCCTCGGCAGGGAAGCTCTGTGTATAGGGGTCGAGCTCGGCCTTCATCTCCACGCTGAAGTTGACGTCTGCACCCACTTTGTCCCATGCAAACGGCAAAGGATCCACGTCGAGCTCGGAGATCAGAACCTCCATGCCGGCGTCCTTGAAGGCTACAATCGCGTCTTCCACCTGTTGAATGGTGGGGTCACCCGTCGTGCGGTAATGACCCTGAATTCCGACCGCGTCGATGCGGACCTTCTTGCTCTTCAATCGCTCGACGATGGCCACCGCCGCATCGCGCTTGGCCGGGATCTCCAAGTTGTAGTCGTTGTAGACGAGCTTGGCGTCGGGGGCAGCCGCCGCGGCCATCGTGAAGGCTTGTTCGATGTAGTCCTCACCGATGATCGTGTACCACTCGGTTTTCCGCATCGAGCCATCGTCTTCCAAGGCCTCGTTGACGACATCCCAATAGGCGATACGCCCTTTGTATCGTCCGGCAACCTTATCGATGTGCAGCTTCAGGCGGTCGAGCAGTTCCTCGCGCGTGGCCGGTTTGTCGCCTTCGCCTTTGAACAACCATCGCGGTTGATCCGTGTGCCACACGAGCGTGTGGCCATGGACCTCCATGTCATTTCGCTCACCGAACTCGACGAACTGATCGGCCTTCGAGAAGTCGAATCCTTGGCCGGCATGAACGCCCTTCCATTTGGTTTCGTTCTCCGCGGTAACGCGATTGAATTCCCGCTTGACGAGTTCCGCCGAAGCCGCATCCGATTCATTGAAGACCGGCGTGGGTAGGGCGACGCCGACCATGAAGTGATCTGCAAATGCGCTTTTCAGCGACGGAACTCCTGTGGCGTCCTTCGTGCGCGTCGCGGGGTCACTGCTCGGCTCGGTCGTGGGCGTGCACGCGGTGGCAAACGCCGACACGAAGAGCCAACGGGAGCACGAAGAAATGACGGCGTTCCGCGGGAGAGTTCGTTTCGTTTCGTCGGTGGATGAGATGTGAAGCTTCATGATGATGAGATGTCGTTGGCGGGTGGGACCGTACGAATCAACCCACTCCGTGAGTGGTCGATCATGGAGACCAGCGCAGAGGTGGGTCGAGACGATTCATTGCGGCGGATAGACGCGAAACTCGCCGCTGACGTGCAGCAGTGCCATCAGGTACAACATGCCGTCGTAGTATCTCCACTGACCCGTTGGAATTGGCTGGTTCCACAACGCTTCGACGAAATCGCCTTCGCCCGTCTTGCTTGCCAAGGTGGCCACCGCATTCATCGACGCCAAGCCAGAAGAATGGTCTCCGGACGTTGGTTTGCCGTCGATGGTGTACTGGTTCGGATACCCTTTCCCTTGTGCCCGGAAAAAGCTCAACAAATGGTCGCTGAGCTCCTGTTGACGTGGATCGGCTCTGAACCAGGCCCAATCGACGGACCAGTTCATGGCCGTTCGCCACGCGTCGAAGCGGAAGTTGACGGTGTTGGCATCCCAACTCGCTGGCAGTGGTTTGCCGTCGAATGTCGAGTAGTCGGGGGTCAATCCGGTTTCCGGATGAGCGGCCAAGAGGAAAAAGTCACGACTGGTTTTCGCACATTCCTTCCAGAACTCCCGATCGGCTTCCGGCCCCCACTGCGACCAAAGTTCGTAGAAGGCCGGCAGGTGGTAGGACGGATCGGTGTGGTCTCCGTGCGATTGGAAGTGTGAAAGATCGGGCGTGAACCGAACCTGATGCCGTTCGCGGTTGAATAGGCTGGCCCCAGATTTTTGGCTCGACTTGATGTCCTGCCGATTCTTCATCGCGTCCAGGAGATCGTCCGCCTGGGCGTGATAGTCGTAGATGCCTTTGCCATTGCCCCAGCGCCCGGACGCAAAGTACAGCGCGGTGGCAAAGTACTCTTCGCCGTCGGGCGCGGGCATCGGATCCAGTTGCTGACCGTCGAACGATGCGTGCCAGGAAAAATAGCGGTACGTCGGGTGGGTGGGCTCCCCGTGATACATGTATGTTTTGGCCCAGTTCCAGAGAGCATTGAACTCTTCTTGGTGATTCAACTGAACCGCGATCATCATGCCGTAGCTCATGCCTTCCGAGCGTACGTCGTTGCTGCCGATGTCTCGAACCTGAGCCAGCGGGCCGTTCTCGTTCTGCCCATGTCCGATCAGGTAGTAGACCGTTTCGCTTTGCGGGTTGCCGTGAAACAGCGACGCGAACCCCTTATCCAGCTTGGCTTTGACTTCCGCTTCCGAGTGACCGAGTTCGACGAACAGGTTTCGGTACTTACCGGAGGCGACAGACCCTGGAGTACCTGGAGCGCTCAACTCCGCCGATACGAGCGGCACCTTCGACTTCGACGACGAAGGGCTGGTAGCCGTCGAGGTGGAGGTTGGTGCCGCGCAACTGGTGAGCCAGACGCTCGCCAATCCGATGCAGCCTACGGACAGGAGGACATGGTGCTTCATTCCGGGCGCAAGGATGTTCAAACTCTCGAATCTAGGCAACTGGAAACGTTTCCGATCGTCGGTACTTGTCGTGGGGTCCGATACGCGACGAACGAGTTGGCCTCGCTCGGGGAACGTGACGAACCGCACGTCCTTGCTATCGACGCCCGTCGTCGATCATGTTCTACGGTGTCGGCGTAGCAGCCGAGCGATCGGCTTGAGCTCGTGGAGTCGGAGCTCACAGCGAAAGCGTGTGGGAGTGATTGGCATCGTGACCAACGAACCCAAAGGCATCGTATGGGATGCGGTCCATGGCTCGCGGGACGAAGTGACGAACGCTCGAGGTGGTCTCGACTCAATCCGTCGGGAGTGGAACGCGAACACGCAAGCCTCGGTCTTGCACGCGATCGAGTTGCTCATCGGCGAGTCGAAGTGGTCGCTCTCTCCGTCACCGCTCCGAGATCGGCTCGTTCCTGCCGCTTTCGAAGCGCGGTTGTCTCGTTTGCCGAACGAGGCGTGCAAGTCGATGGATTGGGATGACCCCCGAAACGTTCCGTGGCTCGTAAACGATCGATCGTTCGTACCACCGCCGAGGTACTCGCACATGGCAATGCGCGTCATGACCGACCCGTCGAAATTGAGTGGAGAAGACATTTAGGCTGAGATAGGGTTCGACCACGGTGCCCAACCGGGGGGAGCTCGAGCTTGCCCCCGAACTCAAGCTCTTTTCAGGTTTCGAGCAGTCGACGATGACCACCAAAATCAACCAACTATCTGTGACGGAGAAGATCGGTTACAGCCTGGGCGATCTATCCGCCAATTTGGTCTTCCAAACCCTCATGACGTTCCTCGCGTTCTTTTATACCGATGTGTATAAGATTCACCCGGGAACCGCTGCAAGGATCATTTTTATTGGGGGCTTCGTCGGTGCCTTCTTCACGCCCATCATGGGGGCCATTGCCGATCGCACGAATACCCGCTGGGGAAAATTCCGGCCGTGGATCCTGTGGACGGCAATACCGTTCGGGGGGATCGCGATTCTGGCATTCAGTACGCCAGATTTCGATCCGACGGGAAAAATTGTCTATGCATTTTGTACGTATGTGCTCCTCGTCCTGATCTACGCTGCCAATAATCTGCCCTATTCCGCTTTGAGCGGAGTGTTGACGGGGAGTATGGCGGATAGAAACAGTTTGTCGTCGTATCGCTTCGTCGCGGTCATGGTGGCGCAGTTCATCATCCAGGTACTGTTGCTACCATTGGTGTTGATCTTGGGCGGCGGCGACAAGACTGTTGGCTTCAAGAACACCATGACGGTGTTCTCGATCGTTGCCGTCATTTGCTTCTTGGTCACCTTTGCTACCACCAAGGAGAGAATCGTGGCCAAACCGGAGCAACGATCGAGCGTCAAGCAAGACCTGGTCGATCTGTTCCGGAACCGGCCATGGATCGTGATGCTGGTTCTCACGACCCTGGTCTTCATCACGCTGGCCCTCAAAGGTGGAATGTATATCTTCTACTTCCAGAACTACTTGAGCGAAGAACACCTGGCGAGGTTTCTGGAAAACATCGGTTTCAACGCATTCATCGATGGCTTGAACGGAGTGTTGGTGGGGATCGGCCTGACGGGGTTTCAGTGGCCCGAAGACGCGCCCACGTCTGGATTTAGTTTGTTCAATGCTGGCGGCATCATCTTCATGATCATCGGCATCATGTTCTCCAAACCACTCGCAGACAGGCTGGGCAAGCGCGACGTGTTTGGAGGCGCGCTCTTCGTGTCCACGCTGATGCTGCTGACGTTCTATTTGTATCCCCCAACGGCGATCGGTCTCGTGTTCGTCTCACAGATCCTGCATGGATTTTTCTACGGTGTGACGATCCCGCTGCTCTGGGCGATGATCGCCGACGTGGCGGACTACTCGGAGTGGAAAAACGATCGTCGAGCGACGGCCATCATTTTCTCGGCCATGATTTTCGGACTCAAGTCGGGGCTGAGCGTAGGTGGTTCGTTGGTGGCGAGCACTCTCGCGTTCTATGGGTACGACGCCGATCTCGAACAACAAGCCGCGGGCACCATCAATGGCATCAAGCTATCGATCAGTGTTTATGCCTCGTTACCATTTCTTATTGGTATTGCTAGCCTGTTCTTGTATGAGATCGACAAGAAGCTGGAGCTTCGCATCGAGAGCGATCTCAGTGAGCGGAGAGCGGCGGCCAAAGCAAAGTAGGGAGTTTTCGAGAATGACTGAAGCACGCGATCACACGGACTACGACGAGCTGGCCAAGCGCGCTATCTCGCAACCTTTGGTCAAGCACATCTACACTGCGGATCCATCGGCGCATGTTTTCGATGGCCGCATCTATATCTATCCGTCCCATGATATCGACGCTGGGATACCCGCCGACGACGAGGGGGCTCATTTTGGCATGGAGGACTACCATGTCTTGTCGATGGACGCGCCGGGCAGTGAGACGGTCGATCACGGCATTGCGTTGCACATCAGGGACGTGCCCTGGGCCGATCGCCAAATGTGGGCTCCCGATGCGGCGCGAAAGCATGGCAAGTATTACTTTTACTTTCCGGCCAAGCGATCCGATGGAATTTTTCAGATCGGTGTCGCGACCGGGGACTCACCCACGGGTCCGTTCGTGGCGGAGCCCGAAGCCATCCAAGGCAGCTACTCCATCGATCCGGCGGTGTTCGAGGACGACGATGGGCAGTTCTACATGTACTTTGGCGGGATTTGGGGAGGCCAGCTCCAGAAGTACCGCAACAACCAATATGCGGCGCACCATGTGGAGCCCGCAGCGGAACAGCCTGCGCTCGGACCTCGGGTCGCTCACCTCAGCGAGGACATGAAGCAGTTCACGGAGACGCCGAGGGAGATCCAAATCGTCGACGAAGAGGGTCGTGCGCTGCGGGCAGGTGACAACGATCGACGCTTCTTCGAAGCCTCCTGGATGCACAAATACCAGGGGAAGTATTACTTTTCGTACTCGACCGGAGACACGCACTTTCTCTGCTATGCCGTCGGCGACGGTCCCTATGGACCGTTCGTCTATCAGGGAAAGATTCTGATGCCCGTCGTGGGGTGGACGACACACCATTCAATCTGCGAAGTGCGCGGAAAATGGTATTTATTCTATCATGATTCGATCTTGTCACAGGGAGTCACCCATTTGCGATCCGTCAAGATGACGGAGATCGCCTATGATGGCGACGGCAGGATCATCACGTTGGAGCCCTATCGGGAATGAATCGGTAGCGACCGAAGCTCTGAAGCGCGTACCACCCACCGAGCCAAGTGACCGGTCGCGGCCAGCCGGGACGCAAGATCGACCCTGGTCGCGCAGCTGTTCCCCGGTGGGTCTCGTTGGGGGGAAATCTCCTACCGATGTATCCAAGAAGGTGCTCGGAACCTCAATCAAGCTCAGTAGGCGCGGCGAGAACCGTGGGCGAAGACGAGTTGGTCTTGGCCCACGGTTTGATGCGATTCATCGCGTCTTCGCGGAGTTGCCCTGGAGTAGATTTTTTCGTCGTACCTGCAGACGTTCGGACAGGCCGTCGAAGGACTGCACGAATGCCGTGACACCGTCTGCCTCGAGCTTCCGCATGACGGCATCGAGGTCGATCCCCGCATTGCGGAGGTCGTCCAAAACCCGCCGCGCCTCATCGACGTCGACATCGATCGTTCGTGACGGCTGCAGGTGATCGAGAATCGCGCCGTATGTTTGGGGCGGGACCGTGTTGACGGTATCGGGTCCCACGAGAGTTTCGACGTAAAGCAGGTCGCTATACGCGGGGTTCTTCGTACCGGTGCTCCCCCACAAAGGTCGTTGCACGCGCGCACCTTGTTCGGCGAGAGCTCTGAAGCGATCGCTCTCGGCAAGCTCGCGAAAGGCCGCGTAGACCATTCGGGTGTTCGCCACCGCCGCTTTGCCTTTCAGCGCATCGTTGTCCAGCATCCCGTCGACGAGGGTATCCACGCGACTGACGAAGACACTTGCTACCGACGCAATGGCATCGATCGGCAGCTTGCGAGCGACCCTTCGCTCGAGGCCGCGCATGTAAGTCTCGAAGACCTCACGATAGCGTTCGATCGAGAAGATGAGGGTCACATTGATGTTGATCCCCGAAGCAATGGACTCTTCGATCGCCGGAAGCCCTTCGCGCGTGGCCGGGATCTTGACCATGAGGTTTGGCCGATCGACGCGCGACCACAGCAGCTTCGCTTCCTCGATCGTCGCACGCGTGTCGCGTGCTTTGCTCGGAGCGACTTCGATGCTCACGTATCCGTCGGTCCCGGAGGTGTTCGCGAACACCGGTGCGAGCACGTCGGCGGCCATCTGAATGTCGCGGATCATCAGTTCTTGGATGAGCACATCCACAGGTGCCGCGGGATCGCGGGTCAGAATTTCGTGAAGCTGCTCGTCGTACTGATCGCTGCCCGAGATCGCTTTGTCGAAGATCGTGGGGTTCGAGGTGACTCCCAAAAGCCCTTCTCGAACCATCGCCGCGAGTTCTCCGCGCCGAAGCATGTCTCGGCTGATGTTGTCGTACCAGATGCTCTGGCCGAGTTGATGGAGGCTCTGAAGTGGATTCATGGTTGCCTTCTTCGCTTGATCGCTACGTTCTGACCGCTCTTCGATGTCGAGGATCTTCTTCACACGGCGCACGTGTCGTTCCTCGGCCGTAAACCTTGCGCCAAGAAACGCACGAGCGAGCTCGAGCGCAGTGGCGGAGCCGATGACCCGTGCCCCCAGGCAGAGGACGTTCATGTCATCGTGCTCCACGCCTTGGCGGGCCGAATACGTGTCGTGGCAGAGCCCCGCTCGAATCCCCTTGATCTTGTTGGCAGCGATGGAAGCCCCTACGCCGCTGCCGCAAACGAGAATGCCGCGTTCGACCTCACCTGCAGCGATGAGCTGTCCGAGCGCCCGCGCGTGATCGGGATAGTCCGAGGGCGTCGTGTCTTTGGTCCCGAGATCGATCGTCGCAAACCCGAGCGAGACGAGCTCCCGCTGAAGCCAGTCCTTGAGCAGCACTCCAGCATGATCGGCCGCAAGGGCGACTTTCATCGCAAGAGCCCCTTCGCCGCCTCGACTACGCGGGGAACCGTGATCCCGAAGCCCTCGTAGAGCTTCTGGTAAGGCGCGGACGCACCGAACGAATCCATCCCCACGAAGACGCCGGATTGGCCGATATAGCGCTCCCAACCCATGCGAACCCCGGCTTCGATGGCAACCCGGGCCGAGATCGATCGCGGGAAGACTTGCTCTCGGTATTCTGCTGGCTGGCGTTCGAACAGCTCCCAACTCGGCATGCTGACCACACGGGTGGGAATGCCTCCGGCTTCGAGTTCCTTCCGCGCATCGAGTGCGAGGTGAACTTCCGAACCGCTCGCAACGAGCAGCACGCGAGGCGATTCGGCATCCACGAGGACATATGCGCCTCGACGCACGTTGTCTGCCGAGGCATGGACGACACGGTCCAGCACCGGGAGTTTTTGACGGGTCAATGCCATCATCACGGGGCCATCGCGGTGTTCCAAGGCGATGCGCCAAGCCACGGCCGTCTCGTTCGCATCTGCGGGCCGAAGCATCAGCATGCCTGGCATGGCCCGAATCGATGCGAGGTGTTCGACCGCCTGGTGTGTCGGCCCGTCTTCACCGAGCCCGATCGAGTCATGGGTATAGGAGAAGATCGCCGGGTAGCGGGACAGGGCGGCTAACCGTAGCGACGGCCGCATGTAGTCGCTGAAGACGAAGAACGTCGCCCCGTAAGGGACCACGAGGCCGCTCACGGCGATCCCGTTCATGATGGCGGCCATGCCGTGTTCCCGGACGCCATAGCGGATGTATCGTCCGTTGCGGTACTCCGCCGAGAAATCCTCTGCACCCTTGAAGCGCGTGTTGTTCGAGGGGGTGAGATCGGCCGAACCACCCATCACGAGGGGAAGCTCCGGCATGATCGCGTCCAAGACCTTCCCTTGGGCTTCGCGTGTCGCCATTGGGGTGCCCGCGGGGAATGTGACCACGCGGCGAGTCCACAGCTCGTCCCACTCGGGCGGCATCATCCCTTCCCGCGCGCGAGTGAACTCGTTGGCGAGTTCGGGGTGCTCCTCGGCGTAACGCGTGAAGAGCTGCTGCCAGGAGTCCTGCGCCTCTTTGCCCTTCGTTCGGGCCGTGCGGAAGTGCGCGAGCGCTTCACCGGGAATGTGGAACGTGAGGGATGGATCCCAGCCAAACCGAGTTTTCGTCCGCGCGACCTCATCGTCGCCGAGCGGAGAACCGTGAGCCTCCTCGGTGTCTTGTTTGTTTGGACTCCCGTATCCAATGTGAGTGCGCAGCTTGATGAGCGAGGGACGCGTCGGCTCTGCGATCGCGTTGCGGAGCGCCAAGTCGATCGCGTCGAGGTCGTTGCCGTCGCCATCGATGGTCTGCACGAACCATCCGTAGGCCTCGTAGCGCCGAGCCACTTCTTCGCTGAACGACAGCGTCGTGGGCCCGTCGATCGTGATGCGATTGTCGTCGTAGATCACGATCAGGTTGTTCAATGCGAGGTGGCCAGCCAGAGAACAAGCTTCCGAGCTCACGCCTTCTTGGAGACAACCGTCTCCGGCGATCACGTAGACGCGGTAGTCGATGATGGGATACCCGTCCCGATTGAATCTCGCGGCGAGGTACTTTTGTGCGATCGCCATTCCAACCGCGTTCGAAATCCCTTGTCCGAGCGGACCGGTGGTCGCCTCGACGCCAGGCGTGTGCCCGTATTCCGGATGCCCCGGGGTCTTGCTCCCCCATTGCCGGAAATTCTTGAGCTCGTCCAACGAGAGGTCGTATCCGGTGAGATGGAGGAGTGCGTAGAGCAGCATGCACCCATGACCCGCCGAGAGGACGAAGCGGTCGCGGTTCGGCCATTCCGGATCGGTCGGGTTGTGCTTCAGATAGCGGGTCCAGAGCTTCATCGCTGCAGGAGCCATCCCCATCGGCATGCCCGGGTGTCCCGATTTTGCCTTTTGGACGCCATCCATCGCCAAGCAGCGTATGGTGTTGATGCAGAGATAATCCAACTCCGACAGGCTAGCGTGCCTCGTGAGGGGCTCGGTCGGGTGCGATGTGGTCTGCGATGCGGATGATGCCATGATCAGGTCTTTCGGCTCTTCGTCCCGGTTTGGTTCACGGGTCGGTGCAGCGGTCGTTTCACTCGAGCGCCATTGAGATCAGCGTGTTCCCGGGCCTCCCTCTCGTCAGCGCTTGGTCGTAATGGACTGGAAGTCCGCAGGATGGAAGGCGGCATGGCCGGGAACTCGGGTGTGGGAAGGATACACCAGTTACATGCGTCTCCGGTTGGCTCCCGCCCGGTTGGCGCGAATTTGCGATTTCACGGGACGCCCTGGAGAACGATCCAGAAACCCGGAGACGGCGTCAATCAAGTTGGTGGGGCAGGTCCCCTCGAATACACGGTGCGGAACGAGGCGCGATCTGTCGCCATGCACTTCCCTGCGTAGCGAAACGCGCCCGTCACGTCCCGACGGTCGCACAAAAACCGAGCCTCGACGTTCGGGACCGTCGCGCACTGTCGACAGCGCGAGCCGGACATCATGATTCCGAAGATCCGCTATAGTACTGGAAACGGTTCCAAAAGAACCATCGTGGCCAACGCAACGATCGTCAGCAATCTCCGCTGGTCGACGACTCGGTGACGCAATGCCCACGTTCGGTGGAGATCGAGCGCCGTTCGAAAAATTCGCAGACGTCACTGAGTGCGCGTGTTCCGGTCGTTGGGGTAGGCTTCGCTGTCACGAGAACGGGGTCAACCCGGTAAAAGGAGTGGTCATGCGTCGTCTAAAAATGAAGCGCGGATTGTGGATGGCTGCCGTAATGACGCTGACTCTCGCCACGAGCCAAGGCGACGTATTCGCTCAAAAGGCGCCGGTCTACAAAGATCCTGGTGCCCCGGTGGCGAGCCGAGTCGACGACCTCCTCAAGCGCATGACGCTCGCCGAGAAGCTTGCGCAGATCACCACGGTCTGGTTGGACAAGCGCGAGATCTTCGATGAGAAGACGCAGTTCGTCCGGGCCAAGGCCAAGGCTCGTTACCCCGATGGGATCGGCCATTTCGCCCGACCCAACGACCGTGCGGGCCTTGGCAGTCCGCTCGTGGTCGCGTTCCGCGAGCCTCGAGAAACGGCCGAACTCGTCAACCTCATCCAGAAATTCGCGATCGAGGACACGCGGCTCGGCATTCCGGTGCTGTTCCATGAAGAGGGACTCCACGGCTACGCCGCCCGTGGTGCCACGAGTTTTCCCCAATCGATCGCGCTCGCGAGTACCTGGGACCGTGAATTGATCGAGCGCGTTTTTACTGTGGTGGGTCGAGAGATCCGCGCTCGTGGAGTCCACCTGGTGCTCGCGCCCGTCGTGGATGTGGCACGTGATCCTCGTTGGGGGCGTTTCGAAGAGACGTATGGAGAGGATCCTTATCTGGTCAGCGAAATGGGCGTGGCGGCGATCTTCGGCTTTCAGGGCAAAGCACTTCCACTCGGTGAGGGAAGGGTATTCGCCACCTTGAAGCACATGACCGGCCACGGTCAGCCCGAAAGCGGCACCAACGTGGGGCCCGCAAATCTATCACAGCGATTGCTACGCGAAGTGTTCTTCCCGCCCTTCGAACAGGCGGTCAAGCGCACGAACATCATGAGCGTCATGGCTTCGTACAACGAGATCGATGGTGTGCCGTCCCACGCCAATGATTGGTTGTTGAATAGCGTTTTGCGGGGTGAATGGGGGTTCAAGGGCGGGGTGGTGTCCGACTATGGTGGGATTGAAGATCTAGAACGGATCCACCACGTCGTGCCGGACCTGACCAAGGCGGCAGCGCTCGCGCTCAAATCCGGCGTCGACTTCGACCTTCCGGACGGCGAGTCCTTTGCGAATCTTTCCTCGGCACTCGAAGCTGGCCTCGTTTCGGAAAAGGACATCGACCGGGCCGTACGCCGCATGTTGACGATCAAGGTGCTTGCAGGACTCTTCGAGCATCCGTTCGCGGATCCGGGCTATGCCGAAGAGATCACCGACAATGCCGAGGCCCGCGCTTTGGCGGAAGAAGCGGCTCGCGAATCCGTCGTGCTTTTGAAGAACGATGGCATGCTGCCTCTCGATGCGAAGAAGTTGAAGAGCATCGCCGTCATTGGCCCGAACGCGGCCGTGACACGACTTGGCGGTTACAGCAATGTACCGCGTCGAACCATCAACATTCTTCAAGGGATCGAAACGAAAGTCGTCGGCAAGGTGAAGGTGCTTCACCACGAGGGGGTGAGGATCGAAAAGCCTACTCCTGGCGGTGACTGGTGGACCGACCAACACGAACTCGCCGATCGACAACAGAACCTCAAGTCGATTGGGGCCGCCGTCAAGGTGGCGCGCCGGGCCGATGCGATCGTGCTCGTGATCGGCGGAAATAATGCCACCAGCCGGGAAGGCTGGAGTGCCCGCCATTTGGGAGATCGTTCGGAGCTCGAGCTCGTGGGTGAGCAGCAAGAGTTGGCGGACGCCATGTTCGCGCTCGGCAAGCCGGTCGTCGTCGTCCTCATCAACGGCAGCCCACTCGCCGTCAACGAGATCGCAACCAAAACCAACGCCCTCGTCGAAGGTTGGTATTTGGGCCAGGAGGGCGGCACCGCCATGGCGGATATCCTCTTTGGCGATGCCAACCCGGGGGGCAAGCTGCCCGTCACGATCCCTCGGACGGTGGGCCAACTTCCGCTCCTCTACAATCACAAGCCGAGCGCTCTGCGTGGCTACTTGTTCGGTTCGATCGAACCGCTGTTTCCCTTCGGCTACGGACTTTCGTACACCACGTTCGAGGTCGGCGAACCCAAGCTCTCGGCCGCGACGATCGGTGCGAACCAGTCGGTGAATGTCACGGTCGAGGTGAAGAACACCGGTAAGGTCGAGGGCGACGAAGTCGTGCAGCTCTATGTCCGGGACAAGGTGAGCTCGGTGACTCGTCCGGTGAAGGAGCTCAAGGGCTTCGAACGTGTGACCCTCGAACCGGGGAAGAGTCGAAGCGTCACCTTCACGCTCAAACCCGACGCGTTTCAATTCTGGAACAAGGACATGAAGCGTGTGATCGAACCCGGTGAGTTCGAGATCATGGCCGGATCGAACTCGGTAACGCTCAAGTCCACGATCCTGACCGTGGCGCCGTAAGTGCGCGCGGCAGGGCTTCCCCCCGAGTATCGACGGCGCGACGTCCGTTGTTCGGACACGCGTGATCATGGAGCAGAGGCCGCAGCGGCGCCGCTATGACGAAAGGGTGCAGCGGTGACGCCCGGCCGACCCGGCGCATACGGGATCGAGACCACTTTGTAGTGTTCGACCGACTCTTTTGGCGGCACATAGCCTTCCGGAAATGGTCGGCCGGCGATCGATTGAAAATAGGCCAAGCAAGCGTTGCGCCACCACTCCGCTTCGGTTTCCTGAATCGCAAGAAACGCGGCGACCTGGTGATGGCGCTCGGCGTCGATCATCCCGTCCAAGCGAGCCCAGACTTTACCCATGTTGCGGACCTGTCGTGCGGGACGAATTCGTCGTAGGCCTGAGTGTGGCGATCGGCCGGGTTTTCGGACTGATAGACGAACGCTCGCCACATCACCACGCCATGATGGGGTGCGAGTGCATCGGCGAGCATATTGGCTCCGTCGGCGTGGGTGCGCCCGTAGCTGTGCGGTCCGGGCTGCCCTTCGGAATCGGCTTTCACGAGGAACCCACCAAAATCTGGAATGAAGCCATAGATCTCATCGGCTTTGGTGTGCCACCAGGCCTGCACGCCTGGATCGAGCGGATCGGCAATCGCGAGTCCACCGATTTCGATCGGCGCGGAGAACCGCGCGGTGAGATAGACCCGAATCCCATAAGCACGAAAGACGTCCGCGAGTGCGGCGGCTTTGCGCAAATAGAACGGCTGCAGGAATGTCGAATTAGCATTCACGTTCGTCAGCGCGGCACCGTTGATCCCAAGCGAGGCGTTCGCCCGCGCGTAGACCGTGTACCGGGGGTCGAGATAGTCGGGCAGTTTGTGCGATAGCCGTTCACCGGCAGCGACCGGATGCGGTAGCCCTCACCACCGATCGTGGAGAGTTCGAGGCTGAGTTCGGCGATGATCGTCGAGGTGTTCGGTGTGCCGAGCGCGACGGCTCCATGGCGGCTCACCCTATCCGAGATCGGGATGTCGTGGGCCAGTAGCCCCTGGAGTCCCATCACCAGTTCAGCTTGCGCAGCTCGGAGGGTGGGGAAAGCGTTGGAGCGACGATCTGCGTAACAGCGGAGCGATAAGGTCCGAGGTGGTCTGAGTCAATCTGAACGTAACGCAACCAGAGGTCATAGCCGTCTTCGGCTAGAGTCTCGGCGGCAGCGCTTTCCGTGCACGGTGGCCGCGACAGCGCGATGGCCAATACCGCACCCGCGGCGATCGGGATCAAGACGAGGGGATGACGCAGCGCTGTGCCTGCTCGGGTTGGTCTCCACGTGGGGTAGCACTTCGGCAAATCGCATGAAAGTCTCCGCATCCGCATGTGATGAATCAAGGTGGACGCATTCGAGCCGCGGTCACTCGATGGGCAGGGATGTCGTCGCCGCAACGTGCGTGTCGGCGAGATCGCTCGTCGCATACGCGAACATGCCCAACATCACGCCGACGAACCCTCCAGCCGTGCGGGTGCTCAGGATCCGTCCGTCGGCGCCTTCGAGCAGGGGCACCCAGTCCCCGCGACGCGTGGCGTAGTCGAAATCATATTCCGGGCCACGCGACCGAATGCGGAGGTACACGGTGGCATCCGGATTGCCGACGATGGGGGCAGACTTCAGTAGAACGCCTGCGGCCGGGTCGCCGGCTCCCGCCCGTCGTTTGAGACGCACTACCCGCTCGCCTTGGTCCAGGCCGACGCCCATGAAATAGTAAAACTCATCGTTTTGGAACGCGACGAGGCCGGCTTCGTCGGCAGGGTGTTGCGGATCGAACTGCAACGACGTACTCGCGGTCGCGTAGATGTGTTGCTGGCGGCGGCCGACGAAGGATGGTTGTGCGAAGGCGCCGAGCTCAATGGATCGGGCACGCAGTGTCAGCGTCCCCGGTGTGCTCGCGAGATCGTACCAGCGTTCAGTCGGTATACGGATGAGTTGCCAATAGTGATCGAGCACAGGGTTCGAGAACTCGTCGCGCAAAGTGAAATTGCCGTTCATGGGAATGCGCGGCCTCGGCTGGGAGGCAAGCGCGGGCCGTTCGGCAACGTACGGAACTCGTTCTTGGTCGCCGGTGATGACCGGCCAACCGTCGTGCCAGCGTACCGGCAGCAGAAACGTCTCGCGGCCGGTATTGTAGAAATCCCCTTCGTAGGGTCGCACGCCGAGGAACGTCGCCCACCACCGACCATCCGGCGTTTGCGAATAGGAGGCGTGACCGACGGACGTGATGGGGTCGGGTCGATGGGGATCGAGATGTCGCTGGGTGAGGATCGGATTGCCTTCGAACGGTGTGTAAGGTCCGGTGACGTTTCCGCTGCGGAGGATGACTTGGGAGTGGCCCTCTGCGGTGCCACCTTCGGCAGCGCTGAGATAGTAGTCGCCGTTCACCTTGTAGATGTGCGGGCCTTCGATCCAGATCGGGCGTTCCTCAGGGCGCACCCCACCATCGATCAGGACCACCGGTACGGACGTTGGTTGGAACGTCGTACGATCGACGGCCCGAATCCAGATCGCTCGGTGTCCGTCATAGCGTGCCGGTTCGGGGGGGGCGTCGTTGTTGAGGATGTAAATGACTCCATCGTCGTCGAAGAACAAGCATGGATCGATGCCACCAACGTGGGGCAGCCAGATCGGATCGGACCACGGCCCTGCCGGATCGGTCGCGGTGATGATGAAATTGCCACCACAATCGACGCAGGTATTGGCGATGAAGAAGACGCCATCGTGGTGCTCGATCGTTGGCGCGAACACGCCGCGCGAAATTCCAAGCCGCCCAAAGTCGAGCATCCCGGGGCGGTCGATCGCGTTGCCGATCTGGGTCCAGTTGACCAGGTCTTGGCTGTGGAAGACTGGGATGCCCGGAAAGTAAGAGAACGTCGAACTGACGAGATAGTAGTCGTCCCCAACCTGCGTCATCGCCGGATCCGGATAGAAGCCGGCGAGAATTGGGTTGAAATACTGGTCTGGTTCGGGGGCTGTGGCATAGACCGGGTCGTTGCCTTCATATTCGAACCAGTCGAACCGCGCGTAACGGGCCCGTGTCGGAGCAGATGGCATTGCATCCGGTGCGGCAGGCTGATGTGGTTCGAACTTCGCACATGCGCTCAATCCTGCGTAGAAAGCCAGCGCATAAACCCTCTGCCCAGCGCGAAAGGCCGCCTGACGACTGGGCTGTGTCGGGGAACAGGGTAGAGCCGTTTCACGCCAGCAGGCGTACGTTTGGGGTGTGCGTAGGCAGCGTTGCTGCCGTAGCGAGGGGCCTTTGCGAAAGGCCGCCTGACGACTGGGCTGTGTCGGGGAACAGGGCAGAGCCGTTTCACGCCGGCAGGCGTACGTTTGGGGTGTGCGTAGGCAGCGTTGCTGCCGTAGCGAGGGGCCTTTGCGAAAGGCCCCTTCAAGTTTAGTCTCGTGGACTGAAAGCAGCATCCGCTCCGGGAGAGGCGACGGGCGCAACGGGTGCAGTGAGGACATCAGGGATTATGACGTTACGTGAAGAGGTGAATGGGGTTCGAGCCAGACCTGGCAAGGTTTTGCGCGACGACTTCGGGCGTTTGCCCAGTGGCGAGGTCATCGAAACCGTCGAAATCGCCAATGCGCGTGGCCTTCGGCTGCGAGTGATGACCCTCGGCGCGGCGATTCAGAGCCTGTCGACGCCGGACCGCGACGGTCACAGCGACAACGTGGTGCTGAATTATCCTGAGTTGGCCCCCTATATCGAGCGCCAAGAATTCTTTGGCTCGTTGATCGGGCGATATGCCAACCGAATCGGCGGTGCCGCGTTCATGCTGGACGGGACACGCTACGAACTCGTGGCGAATGAGGGCGCGAACATCCTGCATGGCGGAGCGGAAGGGTTTCACCAAGTGGTTTGGCGGATCGACGCGGCCGAAGGCGGTGATGCACCGTGGGTGCGGCTTTCCCATCGCAGTGCGGACGGCGTACAAGGCTTTCCTGGCACGCTCGACGTGAACGTAACGTACTCACTGAACGGGGATAATGAATTTCGCATCACCCTCGAAGCGACCACCGACCGGCTCACGATCGTCAGCCTGACGAGTCATCCCTACTTCAATCTTGGCGGCGCAGCGAGCGGACGCGACATTCTTGGCCACTCACTGATGCTTGCCGCGGACGCTTTCACACCGATCGACAAAACCATGATCCCAACCGGCGAAGTGCGTGATGTCGCCGGCACACCATTCGACTTCCGCAAACCCCAGATCATGGGTGAACGCATCCGCGAAACCGGAAGCTCGCAAATCGCGTTGGTCGACGGTTTCGATCACAATTTCGTGCTGCACGGGGGCGTGACATCCGAGCCCAGATTCGCAGCTCGACTGGCCGATCCACGCAGCGGGCGGGTCCTCGAGTTGTTCACCACGGAGCCCGGCCTGCAGCTCTACACCGGCCAGAAATTGGGCACCGGCAAAGCGAAGACCACGGCACTCTATCACCGCTGTGCGGGAATGCCGATCGAGCCACAATACTTCCCCGATTCACCCAACCAGCCGAGCTTTCCCAGCCCGCGCCTCGAACCAGGGCAAGTTTACCGCCAAGTGTCCGTCTACCGATTTTCAACGGCCGCGCACTGAAGTCGCAAGAACGAGCTGACAGGCGTTCGTTTGGCGTGCGCGTAGGCAGCGTTGCTGCCGTAGCGAGGGGCCTTTGTGAAAGGCCCCGGAGGTTTGCACGGAGAGCCCAAGCGCCGGTAGGCGTTCGTTTGGAGTGTGCGTAGGCAGCGTTGCTGCCGCAGTGACCGGCCTTTGCGAAAGGCCCCCGACGATTAGCCTAGTAAAAGCAGACTTCGTCGATCGCGAAATCGAACACGGGGACGATCTGGGTGACCTGCCATTGCAAGGATCTGACGGTGGTCGGATCGAACGGGATCAAGTTCGTACCGGCGTATGATGGCTGGATGAGGTCCGAGAACGGGATCTCGTAAGCCCGCCACAAACCGTCGTACGCGGGTTTGCTCGTTTGATGAGCGATTTCGCATTGGGCCCCGTCGACCACGACGCACGTTCCACCGTCCACCTCCAACGTGACTCCCTCGGTGACGACCTTGAACGAAATCGGAGCGCCCGGTAGGTCACCCCAATAGCGAACATAGTAGGAGACGCCCGTAAACCCGCTCGCGTCATAGTTCATCGGTATGGAGGCCTCGCCGATGCACTCGCCCGCGTCGTCGACTTCTGCACAGCCCGGATCATTGAGGTTGACGCCAATTCCAGCGCCCCAGTCCACAAAACCGGTGCCCGAGGTGCGAGCCGCACCCAACGTTTCGGGAATGGAAGCATCGCTGTTAGGCGATCCACCCGCTGCGGGAACGAATGCTCCTTCGGGCGTTTGCATCCCACCTTCACTTTCGTCGTTGAAGGTGTACCAAGCTCCTTGCCGCCCCCCTTCGACGGGAATGAGGTTCGTGCCCTCTTCCATGCCGTCGATCAGCTCCAAACAACGCTTCGGCGTAACGGTCATCGGAGGTCCGGAGTCCATCGTATCGCCTCCGCTCTCCTCGGTCGCCGCGGTTTCTCCGGCGCCCTCTTCACCATCGTCGTCTGCCGGGTCGGTCAGAAGAACCTCGTCGGAGCCGTTGTCGCAACCTGTCGACAACCCAAAGACTCCAGCGATCACCAACCCCACGAGTTTACGCGTACCCATCTTCCCCGATTCTCCTGTTTCTCGATATTTCCGTGCGGGCCCGAATCATGAACAAAAGGTGAGGGCTGCCGCAACAGCTACATATTCCTAGCAATTGGGCAGCGGGTCAATCGATTCGGTGGAGTGATGTGAAATCTTGGCGGACGATACCTCCGCCCAGACCCGATTCACAGTAAGCCCGATCGCGGTATACGAGTACATCCTCGCCGCACCTCGCGATCGGACTCGTGTCACGGGGCAATCAGCGATCCCCGATCGGGGAATCACCGAACGTAGGCTTACTCGAGAGCGGGGACATCCCACTCGATCCACTCATCTCGAACGTCTGGAAAGTTTCCATCCGTGAAGAGCACATCCGTGGATTCAGTTCCGCCGCCCACCAAGAACTTGGCGACGAAGGCCGCCACTTGGTCGAGTTCAGATTGAGGCACACCCGAACAGTGGGGATGCCCTCCGTTTTGAGAAGTGCCCATGTTGGACGGAATCCCGAGTGCATCCCAGACCTCGTGCGCCGTGGTCGCTCCAAAGTGCGATCCTTGTCGGTCGAGCCACCATTGATCGGTGTTGTTGAGAATGAACATCGCGCGAGGGGCCACGAGACCCATCACCATGTGGTGGTCGAACGGAAGACGCGTTGCGGTCGTGGAGAACTGGCGGAAGGAGTCGCGGAACCAAACATTTTCCATGACGATCTGCTGGAGCGTTTGGACAGCACCGTACTCGGGGACCATGCCCGCATCGAGCCACGCCTGCTGATGGACATCCGACATCCTCCAGAGGGAGGAGCCACCCGCACCCGACTCTTGGGGAAGGGTCAACGCGATGCGCTCATCGAACGCTCCGATGACGAGTGCCCCCTTACCATTGCGCGAACATCCTGTGACGCCGACCCGGGTGGGGTCCAAGTTCAGCTCCGGAGCATCTTCGAGCGCATCGATCAAACGGCTCGTACCCCAAGCCCACGCCATCATGGCACCGGCCTCATGTCCGGGATAAAGCTCGTAGAACTTGCCCTGCCCACGGGAGCTTCCGTTTTGCTGCGCAGCAATGTCGTCGTGATTGAGTGCAACCATCGCGACGCCGAGGTTGGAAATTGTCCCGTTCGTATCGAGCGAGGTGCCTTGCCCAAGCGTAATCATGATGGGGAACGGGCCGGTTCCGGTTTCCGGAAGCTGGACGGTGGCGTCGAACGAAATGCTCGTGCCCCCATCTTCCACGGTGATCGTCAGCGCATCGTCGCTGAGGGCCGCGGAAACGCTCTCCGGAGCAGGTGGTTTGGGTCCGAGCTCGTACTCTTGCACTTGCGCGGAGATCTCGGCTCGTCGGCACGCCCATTCTGCTTTCGTCGTGATCCGCTCTCCCCCCATCCCGAGAAAGGGATCGGGGAGCAACGGATGCTCGTCGAGATTGAGATAGTTCTCCATGTCCGGAATGCTGCATTCCGTTCCACGGTCCTCAACGGTCGCGATGTTGTTGGTTCCATCGACGAACGATTCGGGGACATCCGACGGCTCGTCGGTGTCGGAAGCCGCACAGGCGAGCAACAGAGAGCCAGCGACAAGGGGAAGAACCGAAATCTTCATGGGAAACTCTCGGGAGCAGAAAACCACTGAACGAGTGGAAGCGGTTCCAATATAACGCTTGGGGACTCGTTCAGGGACCTTTTTGAGTTTCCGTGGTTGCGTGGGCGCTCGCTCGGAGAAGAGGTCAGGGCATCTCTAGCAAAGTTCGTAACCTCTGCAACGATGCGAACGCTCTCCGTCCCGCTCGAGGCACCGGCTAGCTTGGCATCCACGGGACGCAATTTCGCGCCACGCTCGAACCCGAGCGCGTCGCGGTTGGCGACGCCCAGTACACCGAACGGACTCACCGAGTTGGCTTTCGATGCGTCGTGGTGGTGGCAGCGTCTGCTCAACCGGGACGTTGGGTCGTTCTTACGGAACGCAGCTCAACAGTACGATGTCGTCCACCCAGACGTCGAAGTCTTTTCCGCCCTCTAGCGCGAAGCTCAATGCGACGAGCTTGTCCGCCGTGAGTGCTGGAGGACTCGGGTCACCCCAACCTGGGCGCTGTTTGAGCTCAGCAAACGACAGCGTGTGTGTTTGCCAGTCTTCGGTCAGCTGAAAATCCTTGCGAAAGTGATTCCAGCAGGTTTTGCAGACGCCTGCGTCCGCATGAGTGTTCACATCCCCGAGCGAGACTCGAACACTTTTGGTGGCGCCGGTTGCCTTAGCCTTGAAGGATAGCCCCGCATACTTGGAAGCGTCGTAGAGACCGCCTTTGGCATTCACCCAGTTGGTCCCGAATTCCACGCCCCAGGCGTTGCTTCCACCCGCAGCGGTTTTCCCGGTGACGTGCACGGCCTTGGTGGATTCCGCACCCCCATCCGAGGGAGCCAACTGGCCCTGCGGCAGCGTGAAGGTCGAGCCCAATTCATCGTGAGCGGTCCACCAGTAGCCGTTCCTGCCGGCGAGCTGTTTGATTTGACTGTCGCCGTCTTCGAAGTCCTCGACCGAACCGTCCTCCGCGGGCACGAGCTTGCCGTTGCAGGCTGCAAGCTTGGCTTCCGTCGTCGGCGTGGTCGCTGGTGGGGGTGTGGCTGGAGTGGCTGGAGTGCTTGGCGTGCTCGGAGCAGGCTGAGTTTTGGTGGCGCAACCACCTGCGAGCAAAGCTCCCAAGCATGCGCCGCGAAGCGTGCGGTTCAGAGTGTCGTAGCGAGTCATCGGTAATCGTCTCACCTTTGCAACGATGGGGTTGACGCTCGCTCCCAGGTCCCTGGGACGAGCGGGCGCAGCATAGGCGAAGCGCCGGCGAAACATAAAGCCCTTGCAACCAAAAACCAACGTCGCAAACCTGCAATCCCGCTCGTGCTCGACCACCGAGGTCGCAGTGGGTTTTCCATCCGTGTGGATTGCCCGAGCCAACGAACGCGATGCTACGTTCGCGATTGCATCGATCCATGGTGTTCGGTTCCACACGAGCAGGATGTCCGGCGCGAGACCTACTCATGAGCATGTGCTGGCGAGGGAGCTCCGAGACAACCAACGAACGATCGCGTACGGGCGAGCACGTCGAGAAAAACGCTCCGATCAAGAAGCTGTGAATTCGGATGAAGTCAGGGCCGTTCTCGCTTGGACGGATCGTGGGGTCTGCCTCCCGATACGGGTCGGAGACCAGCCTCCACCCGGGTTTGCAAGCAGAAAAGGCATCGCGAGTCACGGAGCGGGTCATTTCGTGGTCGTGATCGGCGCGGGGCAACGCGAACGGCTTGCCCACGTCTTGGTAATTCCAACTACAAACTACCCGACTCTGTGAACGAGTGTTGGTTGAACTACGAACATTACACAGCGATTGGCGAGCCACACGCCGGGATTCCACGCACGAGCCAGTTTCAAGCGGTCCAGGGCGACCAATCAGGATCGAAACAGGTGCCAGAGTAGGCCTTTGTGCCGCATGCTCGTCCTGCGCGTCCGCGGTTGCTCCGACATGACTCGACGTCAAGCTCTTCCGGTCGCTTCTCCTGCCCCCACCATTCGCACGGTCGCGAGCCTCGCGGGGGTTGGCGTGGGCACGGTTTCCCGGGTTCTCAACGGTGGCCCGGTGAGTTCGCTCGCGCGCGACAAGGTGAATCACGCGATCAAGGAGCTGGGTTTTTTCCCCATGACGGCGGCGCGTGGCCTTGCCACACGCAAGACCTCCACGGTTGGATTGGTGGTCAACTCGACGCGAGGCTCGTGGTTCTCCGAGTTGCTCGCAGGCGTCGAACAAGCCCTCAGTGTCAGCCGGAGAAGTGTGCTGCTCGCGAGCCTGCGTTTGACGGGCGAGTACGATTCGAGCGCGGTGGAGGCGTGGGTTCAGGAGCGGCGCGTCGACGGCATCCTGTTCGTGAGATCGTCTCGCAGGGAGCGAGGTTTGATCCACGCTGCGCGAAACGCTGGGTTGCCGATTGCGTTGATCGCCCCTGACGAGCAAACACAGGCCGATGTCATCGTCGGGTGCAACAACGACAAAGGTGGCGAACTACTCGCAACCCATCTCGCTCAACTCGGCCACGAACGATTCGCATTCGTGGGCGGGCCGAGCGGCTCACGGGATACACGCGACCGGCTCAGAGGTTTCCTTCGTGGCCTACAGCAGATGGGACGCTCGCTCCCCCGCGCACGGTTCACGTTCGCGGCGAGTTACTATGCGGAAGCGGCCCGCCCCGACGCTCAACGGTTCTTGAATATGCCGGAAAGTGCTCGCCCCACGGCAGTCGTGCTCGCGAGCGATGCCATGGCGCTCGGTTTCATCAAGGTGCTCCTCGAGGGTGGGGTACGAGTCCCCGACGATGTCTCGATCGCGGGGTTCGATGGCGTTCCCGATGGTGAGCTCTATTGGCCGGCGCTCACCACCGTCGCCCAACCGACTCGACGAATGGCCCAAGGCGCTTGCGAGGCCCTTCTCAACCGCATTGATGGGAGGACATTGGAGCCGGACATACGGCGCCACGAGGTGGAGCTCATCGTCCGTGGGAGCTGCGCCCCGCCGCGAAACGTGTGAAAGCACGTGAGACCGTAAAGAGGTCGTTTCGAGCCATCGACAGCACGAAGGGGTGAAAAAATTTTGGAACCGGTTCCAATTTGGTCGACCAGGCGGTAACTTACTGTCATGTCGCTCGAGACAGGATTGGGTGCCTTCGTAGGTTGCATGTCTGACCGTCGCGGATCCGTTGCTTGCAGTCTCCTGGGTTCGTCTCGCGGGACGCCGTGGGTATCACGCTTGCTTTCGTTCACGCTGTTCGTATCCGCGTGCGCGACGGATGGGGGTGGCATGGATCCCATCGTGGCGGACGACGATACGGGCGCAGATGAGCCTACCACCGGGAGTGATCCGGCGAGCGGTGGTGCAGTGGACGAGACTGGAGAAACGGCTGCAGCGGAGCCGGCCTTCTATCAACCGATGGTCGAACGTTCCCTCATCGCTGTCGGCAACAATTTTCGCGTCAAACAGGTCCTGGCGAAGGCAGCGAGTGGCGAGGACGTCACGGTTGCATACATCGGTGGCTCGATCACGGAGGGATACACCACGACTCCGGACGACTCTTATGCCGTCGGTTCGTACGAGGCGTTCAAAGCGAACTTTGCTAGTGGGGACGGCAGCCACGTGCACTTCGTCAACGCGGGCATGGGGGGAACTCCATCGACCCTCGGCATGATTCGCTACGACCGAGATGTCTTGGGTCGGGCGGCCACCCCTCCCGATCTGGTGTTCGTCGAGTTCGCCGTCAACGACGGAGATGATCCCACGAACGGCGCCGCATTCGAGAGTCTCGTGCGCGACGTGCTTCTCGCGGACAACCATCCGGCCGTAGTCTTGTTGTTCAGCGTGTTCAAATCGCGTTGGAATCTCCAAGAGCGACTCATACCTGTGGGAGAAAATTACCAACTGCCGATGATCAGCATCAAAGATGCCGTCGTGCCTGAGTTGGACGCGGGGAACCTGACGGACGAGGAGTTCTTTCGGGATGACTACCACCCGACCTCCTACGGCTTCCAGATCATGACGGATACGATCACCCACTACTTCTCCACGGTGGATGCGATGCCGGCCGACGCCGCGGACCTCATGATTCCGGAGACCGCGAGCATCGGATTCCAATTCACTGGAATCACCATGGTTGATCCCGCGACGATGAGTGTTCCGGGCACGTTGGAGATCAATCCGGGTAGTTTCACCGAGGTGGACCCCGCAACGAGGACCTACGAATACTCGTTCTCGGAGAAGATCTTTCCGACCAATTGGTTCAAGAATTCGACGGATACCAATGAGCCTTTTGCGATGACCGTGACCTGTAAGAATCTTGCGCTCGTCTACAAGAAGAGCACGGCGCCGTCGTTTGGGAACGCGGAGATCTGGTTGGATGGGGTGCTCTCGGAGACGTTTGCGGGGCAAACGACCGATGCCTACAACAACCCGTGGACGGTCATCCTCATGGACGAAGCCGAGGCTGCTCCCCATACGCTCGAGATCCGAATGGCGGAGGATAGTGCGGACAAGTCCTTCACGATTCTCGCGCTCGGATATACGCCCTAGTTTGATTGGAACGGGTCTTGCCCGGGTTGCGCGCAAGAGGTTGCGACGTTTCGGCGCGCATATGGGATCGACGAAAAACGCTGGATTGAGGGATAGAAAGGAAGGCTTGAATGAAACTTGATCGACGATGGACGGGCTTGGTTTTGGCTCTGACGGCGAGTGCGTGCGCCAGCACCGGCTCACCCACCGATACCAACAATGACGATGGCGGCGGAACCGTGGACGACGACGGTACCGAGGCGGGCCCGGATACCGGTCCAAATGCTCTCGACACGAGCTCGTCTCCAGGCGTCGAGGGATCCACGGAGGGTCCCGGTCCCGACGAGACCACGACGGAGATGCCGGCTGATACGACGGGCGGTAGCGATGAGACGACTGGCGGTGTCGACTTCGGAGAAGTGGGCGAGCCGTCCGATTTGCCCGTTCCTCCCACCACCGGGATACCCCAACCGTCGGGGACCGCCGACGGCTTGGAAGTTCTCGATTGGGCTGGTTTCGGTTCGGCCGTGTCGTACACGTTCGACGACGCCAACACCTCCCAAATCGCCAGCTACGATGCATTGCAGGCACTCGGCGTGCCGTTCTCGTTCTATTTGATCACGAACAAGCCTGAGTCCAACGACGACATTTGGGAACGAGCGCTGGACGATGGCCATGAACTCGGCAATCACACGCAGAGCCACTTGAACACCGGTCAAGGTGACCTTGCCGCGGATACCGATATTGCGACTCAGTTCATCGAAAATCGCTTTGGTATCACCGTCTACACCATGGCCGCGCCGTTTGGTGCCGCGGACTACCAGACGATTGCGAGCACGCGCTTTTTGATCAACCGCGGGGTCGGCGGGACTCAGGTCGCGCCCAATGACAACACCAGCCCCCTGAATATTCCATGCTTCATTCCCGATCCAGGCGCCCCTGCGTCAGACTTCAATGCCCGTGTGGACACGGGCCGAACAACTAGAACCTGGCACACCGTGCTGGTCCACGGATTCGAAGGGTTTCCGGCAGAGCAGGCGTTTCAACCGGTGGCACTCGATCAATTCGAAGCCGCCGTCAACTATGCAAAAGACTTTGGCGACGTGTGGATCGGTACGGTGCTCGACGTCGGCGCCTACTGGATCGCGCAAAGGTTCGTCAACCAGGTGGTCCCGACAACGAGCGGGGACGCGACGACGTGGGAGTGGGACTTGCCCGACTTTTTTCCACGCGATCAGTTCCTTCGCGTGACCGTCAATGGCGGTACGTTGCGGCAGGGTGACGTGACCCTCGCGTGGGATGAGCATGGCTACTACGAAGTTTCGCTCGACGCTGGGAGCCTGACACTCAGTCCGTGAAGCCATGCCCCAGGTACGCGGGCATACAAATCGTCGTCAGGCGCTCATCCTCCGAGGGACGAGGTGAGCGCGTGACGTCATCGTAATGATGGCATCGATGGTTCTGCGGCCATGGGGACGCCGCCCTTCAAATGCCGTCGCTGCCAGAACGGGGCCGAAGCCCAGCGCCGTTCCGCCTGATATAGGATCTTGCGTTCTTCGAGATACGATTGAAAGCGGCTCATGATGGCATCGGCGTAGTCGTCGAGCGCGGTGAGCCGCCCGCTTCGATAGTTCACGATCGCTTCAGCGGCGGCGGTGCCATCGTGCAAGGCATTGCGGATCCCACCAGATGCGACGGGGTCGAACACCGAGGCGGCATCCCCAACGGCAACCCATCCAGGACCGGCGGCGCGATCGAGGCGGGCCGACGGAGCGATCCGCGTGACGAGTCGGCCGCTCATCCGCAACTGTGGCCCGAGCAACCGGGCGAGATGGCGGGTGCTGTCCAGCTGGACCCGCCAAGGACCGGGTTTGTGCAAGCGGCGACGCAGGACGATATCGGGGTCGCTCGCGATGACCGCGATACCTCTGCCATCGGGGAACCGAGCGACGTGCCACCAACCATCTTCGACCGCTTCGAGCATCGTCGGCGCGGAGGGACGAATGTCCGCGGACGCTGCGATCAACCCCCAGATGCAGACCAATCGGTCGTGCGGCAGCGAGCGATTCCCGAGGGAGTGAGCAACTTTGGCTTGGTGCCCAGTGGCATCGACCACGAACTGCGCCCGCACGAGTTGGCTGTTGCCGTTGCCCTCGATGAGTCGAAGGACGAAACCAGATGCCGCGAGCGTCGTGTGGGTGCCCGCGATCCGGGTGATCGCATCGAGTCGCGTTCGGCTGCGGAGCTCGGCTCCGTGAGCGACCGCGAGCCGGGTCATGAAAGCGTCGAACCGAGGTCGCTCCAAATGCCAACCGCAGTCCGTCGCCGCGAGTTCACTGTGCCCGAGGCTGTCGCTCCCCCAACACGTGGATCGTGCGAGTGAGGGGACCGGGCGTTCGCGCAGAAAGGGTTCCCAAACCCCGAGTGCGCGCAATGGTGCCTCCACGTCCGCTGCGACGGTTTCGGGCGGACCTGCAGCTCGATGCTCTCGGGGCTCGACGACGAGTACTCTCGAGATCCCCCGCCGATAGAGTGCGATGGCGGTCGCACATCCAGCGGGACCGCCACCGATCACGGCGACTTGATAGAACGGGGACGAAGGTAGACTCATCAACCGCGCCTGTAGCCTGTAGCCGGTCGAGGGTAGCTCGGGGGCGTAAACGAACCTATATCAGACGCTGTCACGAGCTACGACGCCCAGGTGGGTTTGTCCTTAACTGGTGGCTGGAGGGGGTTGGAATCGTCGTTCGCGGTACATGATGGCGAGTCGCGGTTCCGCGTGAGCGACCTTCGGAACGGAGTGCTCCCAGGTTCGCTGACACGCGCCACCCATCACGAGCACGTCTCCCCAGCCGACTGAGAAACTGCACGAGCGGCGTGGCTTCGTGATCCCGTCAGGGATTTCGTCGGCCTGCGATTCGATCGGCAGCGGAGGAGCATAAGGCCCGAGCGGCCCCGCAAGGGCGTAGGGTCTGACCGCGAAACGTCGCGGGCCTCCGAGTGAGACCACGGCGATCAGCGACTCCGCGTAGTCTTGCAGGTCACGATCGCGATGCCATGTGACGCTGTCTTGGCCGTCCCGATAGAGCGCGAACGAGATCGAGCGAAAGCTCGTACCGTAGTAGCGACCGAGCGCCTGTCCCATCTCGAGGACCACCTGAGGAACCCGGCCGTTCAGGGCTCGCGCAACCAACCGCGGAACAGCGACACGTCGTTCGTACATCCACCGTTCTTCCTTCTCCCAGCTCACGAGCGCGCGGAGTTCCTCGAACAACACATCGTGCCCCTGCAGCCATCCTTGCGCTTGATCGACCCAACACAGAGGATCGAGCACCCTTCGCTTCATTCCTCGGAGCAAAGGATCGAAGGTGGGTGCCTTGTGATGGTCGAGCAGGGATAACTGCACTAATGCATTGTACTACTCACATGTTCAGTTGTGTAGTACGCAAGTTCGTCAGCCAGGGGATGGCAGCGCTTCGCAAAGCGGGTAAAGTACGCCCCGCACGCTTTCATCCTGGGGAATCGTCCAACGGTTAGGACTCCAGACTCTGACTCTGGCTATCTAGGTTCGAATCCTAGTTCCCCAGCCAACGCGTCGTAGGCGCAGCCTTCGATGATCGTACCGACCGCGGAACCTTGTCGGTCGAGGATCGCGAGGTTGGCCAGATAACCAGGCGCGAGATGGCCGAGTTCGTGACCAAGGCCCAGGAACTGGGCGGGAACGGTGGAGGCCATGCGGTATGCGTCCGCGGGCGAGATTCCCAACATCCCGATCGTGTTCCGAACTGCAGTGGCGAGATCGAGTGTCGAACCGGCGAGCGTGCCTTCCTCGGTCGTGAGCCGTCCGTCGCGATGAAGGATCCTTCGACCCTGGAACACAAAGGAATCGAGCGTCGTGCCCACCGTGCACATCGAATCGCTGACCAACATCGAACGACTCGATGCCTTGGCTCGCACGGCGATGCCCAACGTGATCGGATCGACGTGGTGGCCATCGACGATGAGACTGCAGTAGCTCGCCGAATCGGCAAGTGCAGCCCCAACCACTCCCGGAGCACGAGCCGTCAATCCCGACATCGCGTTGAACAGGTGGGTGAAACCGGTCGCACCGTGCCGTAGCGCCTCGCGCGTGGTCGCGAGGCTCGCGTCGCTGTGCCCGATACAGATCCGGACCCCCTGGTCCGCCCAACGTCGGATCGCTGTCACTGGGACGATTTCCGGGGCCAAGGTGACGAGCGTGTGCCTCGAGCCTCGGAAGAGATCTTCGAACCCGGGATCGATCGGACGCAGGTGGCTTGGGTCGTGCACCCCACATCGGATCGGATTCAGGTAGGGCCCTTCATAGTGAATCCCAAGGACTCCGGGCACGCGGTCGATGGCGGCACGCGTCGCGTCGGCGACCGCGCGCATGACCTCCCAATCGTCGCTGATGAGCGTTGGCAGGAGGTTCGTCGTACCGAGCTTGCGATGGGCCGCGGCGATCTTCTCGATGCCAGCGAGGGTGGGCATGTCGTTCAGTTGGACGCCACCGCCTCCATTGATCTGGAGGTCGATGAACCCGGGGACAATCGTGGTGCCGTCGAGCTCCCACCGACGAGCGCTGTACGGCACGCGAGCCCGCGGCACGACGGCCGCGATGCGATCGCCTTGGATCAAGACGACGTGATCGAGCAGGGGCTGCGTGCCGGTGCCGGTGAACAAGCGAGCGCCGACCAATGCGAGCATCGGAGCCACCATGTCTAGAGCGTCTCCGTGACCTTTCGGAGATGGGCGGGGGCATCGGGATCACATCCCCGAGCACGGGCCAAGTCGTGGACGAGGCGGTAGGCGCTGGCCACAAGGATGAGTGGTGCGCAGACGGGGTGCACCTCGGCCGGTGCTGGGGTGACGAAGACATGGGCACCGAGCCCGCGGAGCGAAGCCGCAAGTCGTTCTAGACCTGATCTGGACTCATCCCCTTGGTCGAAGAGCAGGATCGGAAAGCCTTCGCGCACGAGTGCGAGGGGTCCATGCATGAGATCTGCACCACCCATGGCTTCAGCGTGGATCCTCGCAACCTCCTTGAGCTTGAGGGCAACTTCCTGAGCGACGCACAAGCCAAGGCCGCGGCCGACGACGAATGTGGTCTCGACGGAACGAAGACGAGACACGTGTGCACTCGCATCGAAGGCGAAGCTGCTCGCAAGATCGTTGGGCAGCCTCGCGATCGGTTGGGTGAGCGCCGGATCGGGAGCCCATGCGGCGACGAGCTGGAGCACTGCGGCGAGCGAAGCCAGATGCGTCTTCGTGGCCGCGATCGCCAGTTCTGGCCCAGCGTGCATGGGCAAGCAAACCTGGGCCAAACGACCGAGCGGTGCGTCGAGATCGTTCAATACCGCGACCACCAACGCCCCGCTTGCCACCGCGGACTCGGCCAGAGCGAGCAGATCGGGGCTTTTCCCGGACTGGGAGACGAGCAGGACCAGCTGCCCTCGGAGCGAAAGGGAGCGCTCATAGATCGATCGCACTGACAGAGCGGCTGACGAAACCGGGATGCCGAGCCGAGTTTCGACGAGATATTTGAAGAACGTCGTCGCATGGGCCGAACTGCCGCGTCCGGCCGTCAACACGAATTGCGGTGGTTCGTCGCGCAGGCGTTGGCCCAACGCCCGGCACACGTCGACGTTGAGCGAAAGCAGACGGGAGACGACGGCCGGCGACTCCTCGAGTTCCAAGCTCATGAGGCTCGTCATCGGCGTTCTGCCTTCATGCTTCCATGGTACGAGGCGAGGTTTCACCTGCACAGCGGACCGTCGTCGACAACCCCAGCCGTGAACACGACGAACCGCTCCAGACGAAGGCAGCGCTCGTTCTTATCGCCGTTGCAGCCCCGGGCCCGATCGAGTCCGACTTCGAGCTGCCGCTCGCGTTTGGTAGGGATCGTCCCCGCAGTTGATGCACGGATGCTCCACGATCGAAGAAAGTCGTGGCGGCGCGTCCAGAGCAACCGGAGTTTCTGTCGCGCGAGTTTCCCCGATACGTTGCGTTCTGGAGCGTCGGCGCGCCGACGCGGACCCGGAACTCCGCAAGGTCTTGCGTCCGCGATTCGCTGTGAATGAATGTTCACGGCGTTGTTTGAGCAGCCTCCTCGGCCGTCGCGCAGTTCGATGGTTACGACGCGTGTATTGCTGGTCATTCTCACGACGTTGCTTCGTCCGGATATTCGCTGGAACGAAACTCCTACGGCGATGGATGATCGGAGAGCGTGGACGATCCGGGTCGGAACTGCTGTGTAGGGGGTCATCGACGGCCTTGAACGGTTCGATGCTCTGCGAACCGACCCGGATGTCGCTTCTCGATCTTGGGATTGCATCCAGCGCAACTATCGGTAACTTCAGCCCAACAAAAACTCTTTGGACGTGCCCAAAGGAGCGATTTTACGATGGTTGCGGCCGATGTCGTGTGGATGCTGATCTCGACGGCGCTCGTCCTTTTGATGACGCCTGCGCTCGCCTTCTTTTACGGAGGTTTGGTGCGCTCAAAAAATGCTCTCAATACGATGATGATGAGTTTCATCGCGCTTGGATTTGCGAGCGTCGCATGGGCCGTCCTGGGCTATTCGCTTGCGTTCGCCGAAGGTACGTCCGTCGTGGGCGGGCTCAAGTTCGCCTTCCTGCGAGACGTGGGCCTCGAGCCGCAAGGCACGATCCCCGAAGTCCTCTTCATGTGTTACCAGGGGACGTTCTGCATCATCACTGTAGCGCTCATTTCGGGTGCAATCGTCGAACGCATGCGCTTTGGCGCCTACGTCTTGTTCATCACGATCTGGGCATTGCTGGTTTATGCTCCAGTGGCGCATTGGGTGTGGGGCGGTGGCTGGCTTGCGAAGTTCGGTGCGCTGGACTTCGCCGGTGGCACAGTGGTTCATGTCAACGCGGGCGTAGCGGCTCTCGTAGCGGCCGTCGTGATCGGACCCCGCAAAGACTATGCTCGTCAAGCGTTCCTCCCCCATAACGTCCCGTTTTCTCTCCTTGGAGCGGGGCTACTGTGGTTTGGATGGTTTGGCTTCAACGCTGGCAGCGCTCTCGGAGCGAACAACTCGGCAGCATTGGCCTTCGCGACGACGATGCTGGCTCCCGCGGGAACGTTGGTGGTCTGGAGTGTGCTCGATCTGACCCGCACGGGTCGCGCCACGGCGGTGGGCGCCGCGACGGCGATCGTCGTCGGGCTCGTTGCCATCACTCCGGCTGCGGGATTCGTGAGTCCGATGAGCGCTCTCATCCTTGGCGCTTTGGCAGCGTTCCCGAGTTATTTCGCATTGTCCTATCGGGCGAAGACCCGCCTCGACGACTCGCTGGACGTCGTCGCGGCCCACGGTCTCGGAGGTGCGACCGGAGCGGTCTTGACAGGAGTGTTTGCGGACAAAGCCTGGAACGGAACCGTGGACGGTCTGCTCTTTGGCTCGCCGTACCAGGTCGTCATTCAAGTGTTGGCGATCGTCGCGGTTGCGGTCTATAGCGGCGTCGCGAGCTTTGCGGTGTTGAACTTGGTGTCGCTACTGATCCCGCTCCGTGCCGAGTCGGAAGAAGAGGGCTTGGGCCTCGACATGACTCAGCACAACGAAGAGGCCTACTCGCGCGGTGAGGGAGCCATCCTGGTGATCCCGGGTCCCGAAACCTCGTCGGCCTCCGGCACCACCGTGGGTCTCGTGACCGAGGGAGGACGTGCATGAAGTTGATCATCGCGGTCGTTCGCCATGAACGGCTCGGAAGTGTTCTCATGGAGCTCTTCAAAGCCGAGGTCCAAGGTCTCACGATCGCCGATGTTCGCGGGCATGGTGGTGAGACGGAGCGGGTCGAAACCTATCGCGGAACGAGCGTCAAAATGACGTTGTCCGAGAAGGTCGAGCTGCAGATCGGAGTGTCGGACAGCTTCGTCGATCCGACCGTCCAAGCGATCATGCGTGGTGCTCGAACGGGCGAAGTCGGTGACGGGAAAATCTTCGTGATGCCGCTCGATAAGATCTATCGAATCCGGACGGGTGAGGAAGACGAAGCCGCGGTCACTCCCGTCAAAATCGTCGCCGCCCCGCGCTAGACGATTGCGGCTGGAGCCGCGCGCTCGCTTCCCTCGAAAGATTGGCCGAAGGAGGTCCCATGCGGTCCGACTTCGGCCAATCTGTTTGTCATCTACGAACGGACAGCGAGAACGCGCTGCCCCTACGGGTCAACCTGGCGTTTCGTTCGATGCCATGCGGTCCACAACATCAATGAGCTCGGGCAGGGCTTCGAAGAGTGACGCGTAAACTTCGGGGGCACCGTCTGGACCAAGCGTTCGCTCATTCGACGCGAAGGCGTGGAGGATGTTCCAAATCTCTCCATTCGTGTTCGGTAGCAAACGGGCGTGGACAGCTTCGATGAGGGCCTTGGTCGTGGGTGGAACGGGTAGCGGGCACCCGCTGCACATCAACAACCCTTCCATGAGATAGACGAGTTTGCGCGCCATTCGTCGAAGCTCCGGGATCTGCCATCCGCGGATGTCCTGGTCGAGATAGTTGGCGACGAGGTCGCGATGGATGCCGCGGATGTTGTGTTCGACGTGCAGCCGTAGATGATGCAAATCGACTTGCAGGTCCAAGAGCACATCGCGACCGTGCAACAGTCGCCGGTGCTCCTTGAGGTCGAGGGCATACGCAGGAAAGGTGTCGGTGCTGCGCAGCAACGCATCTGCGGTGTCGAGGCGCACCTTGATCGTCGAAGCTTGGCATCGGGCGACGAAGCCCACGATCCGGTCGAGCAGGACGCGGTCGATCCGATCGACGATGACGAGCAGACGGCCGCGACCCGAACGTGATCCCCGCGAGTCTTCGGCACCCACGCCATAAATGGCCTCGCAACGAGGGCCAAGCAAGCTCGCGAGCCGTTCCACGGCATCTCGCTGGGTGAGGTCTTGGTCGAACGAATCCCGTTTGCTGTCGGCTGCGCTCATCGGTCTGCCGGCATTGTACGCGGTCGAGCACCCTCCGAGGTGTCGGGCGACACGTCGAGGTCGCTAGGTACGATCGGCTTTCCCGCCGCGTGTTGGAGTGCCTCTGCCTGCGGTCTTGGACGAGCAACTCGATGTATGGATGGTGGCCGGATCCCGCGGGGGATCGGATGCCGAGAGACCTCTGATGCGTTACGTGCTTCCCATCGCCTTACTCGTCGCCTCCAACATCTTCATGACATTCGCTTGGTATGGACACCTGCGGTTCAAGGACAAGCCGTTGGTCGTCGTCATCCTCGTGAGCTGGGGGATCGCGTTCTTCGAGTACTGCCTCCAGGTTCCCGCGAATCGTCTGGGACACGGCCTCTACAGCGCAGCGCAACTGAAGACCATGCAGGAAGTCATCACGCTGGTCGTGTTTGCGTTGTTTTCGTTCCTCTGGCTCGGGGAATCGGTGCGTTGGAACCACGCAGTTGCCTTCGTCCTCATCGTCGTGGCCGCGGGTTTCGTTTTTCGGGGTTGAGACCCGAACGGTTTTCACGGGGTCTACGAAAGTCGAACCACAACATCCTCGTCTTGAGCCGAGAGGGTGCTGACAGAGCCGAGGCAGATCTCAGGCAAACGGGTCGAGCCATACGACGGGAGTAGGAGCATCACGATGAGTTGGCGCGGGTGACGGCGTTTGTGCCGCGCAATTTCACCCACTTTAATTGAAAACTATAATCACTTTCTATGTATGATGCCGACCTCGGGATTCAGTGGGTCGCTTGGTTTCTTCGTCCGCCGCGATCCTCGTGGCTTTCCTCATCGTTGGAGCCGGCGTGTGGTCGGGTGCCTCCTTGATCTCCGTTGCGAAGGCGCAAACGGCTCTTGGGGCCGGTGAACCGCCCGATTCGCCGATCCATATCGAACCGAGCCCGGAGGCCAAACCGGAAACCGAACCCGGGCTCGAGGTTGCGCCGGGTCCGGAGGCAGCGCCGGGCCCGGAGGCTATGCCGGGGGCCGAGACTGCGCCGGGGTCCGAGGTCGCGCCGGGGCCAGCATCACAACCAGGTGGGCCGTCGATGGTGCCACCCGAACTCGTGGGGTTCGTCGAAGCCAAATATCCCGAAGCCGCGCTCGAGGCTCGACAGGAGGCCGAGGTCGAGTTGAAGTTGGATATCGATGCATCGGGGCACGTGGTCAAGGCAGAAGTCACTCGAGGTGCCGGGAACGGTTTCGACGAGGCTGCCGTTGCGGCGGTGCAAGACTTCGCGTTTGCGCCTGCCCGCCAGGGTGAGACCCCCATTCCATCGCGAATCCTCTATGTCTACGAGTTTCGTCTACCTCCTATGAAGTTGGTGGGCGGAATCGCGGGCGAGCTCACGCTCGATCCGTCGGGGAGCCCAGCGGCGGGAATCGAGGTGACGGTGCGAAGCTCGAGTGGCGCCGTCCTGCAGACGCGGACAGACGCGAACGGGCATTTGCAACTGCAGGGGCTCGAACCGGGCGCGTATATCGTCACCGTCGAAGCGCCTGGATTCGGTCCCGCACGGTTGCAGACCGAAGTGGTCAACGGTGAGGTCGCGCAGGTCCGTCTTCGCTTGTTGCCGGCGAGCCAACAGCCCCCGATCGAAGTGACCGTGCACGGTGTTTCGGAAGCCGAACGACTACAAACGTCGGCCCAAGCGGTGACCGTGATCGATCTCGAAGAAGCCCGTCGCGAAACGTCGGATTTGGGCGAAGTGTTGGCGCGGACCCAAGGCGTAGGCGTGAGACGTGGCGGCGGACTCGGGTCGAACACACGTTTCTCCCTGAACGGGCTCACCGACGATCAAGTCCGTTTCTTCTTGGACGGCATCCCGCTCGAACTCGCGGGCTTTCCCTTTGGGATTGCGAACGTACCGGTCAATCTCGTCGAACGCGTGGAGATCTATAGTGGGGTCGTACCGGTGCGTTTGGGTGCGGATGCTCTCGGCGGAGCGGTGAACCTGGTCAGTAGCCAGGACCTTCGCGGCATGCACATCGGTGGTTCCTATGAGGTCGGTTCGTTCGAGACGCACAGGATCACGCTCAGCGGCCGGGCGCTCAACGAACCAAGCGGATTTTTCACTCGTGGAAGTGGTTTCTTCGATTTTGCGAAGAACGACTACCCGATCGATGTCGAGGTTCCGGACGAACGCGGTCGGCTGTCGCCGGCTCGTGTCTATCGGTTCCACGATCAGTATCGCGCGGCAGGAGGTCAACTGGAGTTTGGCTTCGTGGACCGGCCGTGGGCACGACGATTGCTCGTCAGGGTGTTTGCGTCGGACTACGACAAAGATGTTCAGCACAACATCGTGATGACCGTTCCGTATGGCGAGGTGACCTACGGGGAAACCTCGGCCGGTACGACGCTGCGATACGAGCAGGCGTTCGTTCATGGTCTCTCACTCGAAGCGGTCGGCGGATATACGTATACCCGCGGTACGTTCCTCGACGTGGCGGAGTGCGTCTACGATTGGTTTGGGCGTTGCGTTCGTGAGCGTCGGATAGCGGGGGAGTCGGACAGCCAACCGCATGATCAAGTGTATTGGGATCACTCGGGCTTTGGTCGGCTCCACTTCGGTTGGCGACCACACCCCCAGCATGCGCTGCAGCTATCGATCGCTCCTACCTACGTGACGCGTACGGGCGATGAGCGACGCCAGACCGACCCCGATGCACGGGATCCGCTTTCCGCCGAGCGTGCGCTCTTCACCCTGGTCAATGGCCTCGAATACCAACTCGACCTGTTCAGCGAACGCTTACAAAACATCTTCTTCGTCAAGGAGTACTTGCAACGCCTGGACAGCGAGGAGCCTCGTCCGGGTGGGATCATCCGCGAACGCGATCGCACGACCCACACCTTCGGAATAGGTGATGCCCTCCGCTACCGATTCACGCCCTGGCTGCTCGCGAAGGCGTCGTATGAATGGGCGACCCGGTTGCCTCGGCCCGACGAAGTCTTCGGCGACAATTCATTCGTCATCGCCAATCTCGAGCTCGAGCCCGAGACCAGCCACAATGCCAATCTAGCGATCGCGTTCGACCTTCGCGAGACCGTGGCGGGGGCATTTCGAGTGACCGCGAACGGTTTCTTGCGAGACGCCGATCATCTCATCGTTTTGCTCGGGAACGATCGCGTGCAGAGCTATCAAAACGTATTTGGAGCGCGATCGCTCGGGATCGAGGGGACTGCCGGTTGGACAGCCCCAAAGGACTACGTGGTGCTGGACGGGAATGTCACGTTTCAGGAATTCCGGAACAACTCAGACCAAGGGACGTTCGGCGACTTTGACGGCGACCGAATCCCGAACCGCCCCTACCTGTTTGCCAACGGTAGCGCTCGCTTCCAAGTCCGCAACGTGTTCGCTCGCGGCGACGAAGTCTCGTTGACCTGGCATACCCGCTATGTTCACGAGTTCTTTCGTGGGTGGGAGAGCATTGGCCAGCGCCAATTCAAGCAAGTGATCGACGCTCAGATCGTGCACTCCGCAGGCCTTGGCTACCTCGTACGCCGGCGCAGCCGCACCGTGAGTGCAACCATGGAGATTCAAAACCTGACGAATGCGGCTGTGTACGACTTTTTTGGTGTGCAGCGGCCAGGGCGAGCGGTCTATTTCAAAGCGACTGCGGAATTCTGACGTCGACGAACCCTCGGAGGGATCCACCTTGAGGGTTCCTAAATTGAATTTGACTATCGTTTTCTTTTAATGAACACTGAGCAAAGGCATTGCGGTTTCCCTCGCCACACCGGCCGTGATGTCCTTTGTGGAGAGGCCCGACCCTCCTGGACCAGCATATGGACCACCAGCGGTTTCCGGGGGGGTCGAGCCTCGCTCCATTAGATGTGCCCGTCGTGAAGGTTCGCTTCCCGCTTCGTCGGAGTTGTCATGAAGAGCTCACTTCCTACTCTCGCCCTGTCCGTCATGCTTGGTTTTCTCGGGGCGGTGCTTTGGCTCGCTGGGCCGGAGCGGTTCGAATGGACCATGGAGGGGGCCTCCTGTCCATTGGCTCCGCGATCCCCCTGTCTCAGGGAAGTTGCCGCCTGAACCGAGCAACCCGCCCGTCGTAGTCGTAGCTAACCAGGCCTACGAGTCAACCACCAGGCCATCAAGCA
>Ga0315912_10000699_pt1 | contig 52342 bp, 38 predicted proteins | sample VfabasoilMG_FD_204469 | JGI IMG/M metagenome (GOLD analysis project Ga0315912, IMG submission 204469) | Garden soil microbial communities collected in Santa Monica, California, United States - V. faba soil | ecosystem: Environmental > Terrestrial > Soil > Garden | place: USA: California...
CGTTCAGCGACGCGTTCACGGGCAGCCTGACGCGCGACGCCGGTGAAGCGGTCGGCAGCTATGCGATCACGCAAGGCACGGTCGCGTTGTCGGGCAACTACGACCTGACGTACGCCGGCGCGAACCTGGCCATCACGAAGCGCGCGGTCACGATTACCGCTGACGCCAAGAGCAAGACCTACGGTGACGCCGATCCGGCGCTGACGTATCAGATCAGCACCGGCACGTTGGCGTTCAGTGATGCCTTCACGGGCAGCCTGACCCGCGACGCTGGTGAAGCGGTCGGCAGCTACGCGATTACGCAGGGTACGGTGGCGCTGTCGGGCAACTACGACCTCACATACGCCGGCGCGAACCTGGCCATCACGAAGCGCGCGGTCACCATCACGGCCGATGCGAAGAGCAAGACCTACGGCGACGCCGACCCGACGCTGACGTATCAGGTGACCAACGGCACGCTCGCGTTCAGCGATGCCTTCACGGGCAACCTGACGCGCGATGGCGGGGAAGCGGTTGGCAGCTATGCGATCACGCAAGGCACGGTCGCGCTCACCGCGAACTACGACCTCAGCTACACGGGCGCGAACCTGACGGTTGGGAAGCGCGCCGTCACGATCACGGCCGACGCGAAGTCGAAGACCTACGGCGACGCCGATCCGGTGCTGACGTATCAAGTGACCAACGGCACCTTGGCATTCAGTGATGCCTTCACGGGCAGCCTGACCCGCGACGCTGGTGAAGCGGTCGGCAGCTATGCGATTACGCAAGGTACGGTGGCGTTGTCGGGCAATTACGATCTCACCTACGCGGGCGCGAACCTCGCCATCACGAAACGCGCGGTCACGATTACGGCCGATGCGAAGACCAAGACGTACGGCGACGTCGATCCAGCGCTGACGTATCAAATCAGCAGTGGCACCCTCGCGTTCAGCGACGCGTTCACCGGGAGCCTGACCCGCGATGCCGGCGAGGCCGTCGGCAGCTATGCGATCACGCAAGGCACGGTCGCGCTGTCGGGCAACTACGACCTGACGTATGCGGGCGCGAACCTGGCCATCACGAAGCGCGCCGTCACAATCACGGCCGACGCCAAGAGCAAGACGTACGGTGATGCCGACCCGTCGCTGACGTATCAAATCAGCAGCGGCACCCTCGCGTTCAGTGACGCGTTCACGGGCAGCCTGACGCGCGACGCTGGTGAAGCGGTCGGCAGCTACGCGATTACCCAGGGCAATGTGGCGCTGTCGGGCAACTACGACCTCACCTACGCGGGCGCGAACCTGACGGTCAGCAAGCGGGCGGTGACGATCACGGCCGACGCGAAGAACAAGACGTACGGTGATGCGGATCCGGCGCTGACGTATCAAATCAGCAGCGGCACGCTGGCGTTCAGTGACGCGTTCACGGGCAGCCTGACGCGGGATGCGGGCGAGGCCGTTGGCAGCTACGCGATCACGCAGGGCACGGTGGCGTTGTCGGGCAATTACGACCTCAGCTACACCGGAGCGAACCTGGCCATCACGAAGCGCGCGGTCACGATTACGGCCGACGCCAAGAGCAAGACGTACGGTGACGCGGATCCGACGCTGACGTATCAGATCAGCTCCGGCACGTTGGCGTTCAGCGACGCCTTCACGGGCAGCCTGACGCGCGATCCGGGCGAAGCGGTCGGCAGCTACGCGATTACGCAAGGCACAGTGGCCCTGTCGGGCAATTACGACCTGAGCTATACCGGCGCGAACCTGACGGTTGGCAAGCGCGCGGTCACGATCACGGCCGATGCGAAGAGCAAGATCTACGGTGATGCGGATCCCGCGCTGACCTATCAGATCAGCTCCGGTAACTTGGCGTTCAGCGACGCGTTCACGGGCAGCCTGACGCGCGACGCCGGTGAAGCGGTCGGCAGCTATGCGATCACGCAAGGCACGGTCGCGTTGTCGGGCAACTACGACCTGACGTACGCCGGCGCGAACCTCACGATCTCAAGGCGCGCGGTCACCATCACCGCTGACGCCAAGAGCAAGACCTACGGTGATGCGGATCCGGCGCTGACGTATCAAATCAGCAGCGGCACGCTGGCGTTCAGCGACGCGTTCACCGGCACCCTCACGCGCGACGCCGGTGAGGCGGTCGGGAGCTACGCCATCACGCAGGGCACGGTCGCGCTCACAGGCAACTACGACCTGAGCTATACCGGCGCGAACCTGACGGTCAGCAAGCGCGCGGTCACGATCACCGCTGACGCGAAGACCAAGACGTACGGTGATGCCGACCCGTCGCTGACGTATCAAATCAGCAGCGGCACCCTCGCGTTCAGTGACGCGTTCACGGGCAGCCTGACGCGCGACGCCGGTGAAGCGGTCGGCAGCTATGCGATTACGCAGGGTACGGTGGCGCTGTCGGGCAACTACGACCTGACGTACGCCGGCGCGAACCTGACGGTTGGCAAGCGCGCCGTCACGATCACCGCCGATGCGAAGAGCAAGACATACGGTGATACGGATCCGGCGCTGACCTACCAGATCAGCAGCGGCACCTTGGCATTCAGTGATGCCTTCACGGGCAGCCTGACACGTGATGCGGGCGAGGCGGTCGGCAGCTACGCGATCACGCAAGGCACGGTCGCGCTCACCGCGAACTACGACCTCACCTACGCCGGCGCAAACCTGACGGTCAGCAAGCGCGCGGTCACGATCACCGCCGATGCGAAGAGCAAGACCTACGGCGACGCGGATCCGGCGCTGACGTATCAGATCAGCTCCGGTACCTTGGCGTTCAGCGATGCCTTCACGGGCAGCCTGACACGTGACGCGGGCGAGGCGGTCGGCAGTTATGCGATCACGCAGGGCACGGTGGCGTTGTCGGGCAATTACGACCTCAGCTACACCGGAGCGAACCTGGCCATCACGAAGCGCGCCGTCACGATCACGGCCGATGCGAAGTCCAAGACCTACGGCGACGCGGACCCGGCGCTGACGTATCAAATCAGCACCGGCACGTTAGCGTTCAGCGATGCCTTCACGGGCAGCTTGTCGCGCGACGCGGGTGAAGCCGTCGGCAGCTACGCGATCACGCAAGGCACGGTGGCCCTGTCGGCCAACTACGACCTCAGCTACGCGGGCGCGAACCTGACGATCACGAAGCGCGCGGTCACGATTACCGCTGACGCGAAGACCAAGACCTACGGCGACGCGGACCCGGCGCTGACCTATCAGATCAGCTCCGGTAACTTGGCGTTCAGCGACGCGTTCACGGGCAGCCTGACGCGCAGTGCGGGGGAAGCCGTCGGGAGCTACGCGATTACGCAGGGCACTGTGGCGTTGTCGGGCAACTACGACCTCAGCTACACGGGCGCGAACCTCGCCATCACGAAGCGCGCGGTCACGGTCACCGCGGATGCCAAGACGAAGGTCTACGGCGATGCGGACCCCACACTCACGTATCAGGTCACGGTCGGCAGCCTGGCCTTCAGTGATGCCTTCACGGGTGGCCTGACGCGCGTCGCCGGCGAGAACGTCGGCAGCTATGCCATTCAACAAGGCTCGCTCGTCCTCTCGGCCAACTACGAACTGACCTACGCGGCGGCGAACCTGACCGTCACCAAGAAGGCCCTCGCGATCAAGGCCATGAACCAGAACAAGGTGTTTGGTGCGACGCTGACGCCCGATGTCGCCGCGCCGTCGACAGACTTCCAGGTCACCGGGCTCACGGGCACCGACGCCGTCGCAAACGTCAGCCTGACCAGCACCGGCTACCCGGCCGCCGCCGCGACAGGCCTGCACGACATCATGGTCAGCAGTGCGTCAGGATCGGGGCTGACAAACTACGAGATCACCTATACCAAAGGCGCCCTCACCGTCGCCTACGCCACTGGCGCGTGCCTGGGTCAGCTGGGTCACACGATTCTCGAGCCGATCAATCCGGACGGCACCAGCGTGTTCAAGCAGAAGTCGACGGTGCCTGCCAAGTTCCGTGTGTGCGATGCCAACGGCAATTCGGTCGGCACGCCAGGCGTTGTGACCGGATTCGGCATGATCCTCTCGACCGCCGGCACTTACACTGCGGCCAATGAAGTGGTGGATTCCACCACGCCGGACACCGCATTCCGTTGGGATCCAACCGCGAGGCAGTGGATCTTCAACATCAGCACGAAGAACTTGAACCCGAACCAGACCTACTTGTTCCGGATTGCCCTGAACGACGGCACGTTCATCGACTTCAGGTTCGGCTTGAAGTAGCCGGCGCTCGGGCTGCGTCGTGGTCATCATCCGCCGGTCCCAAGACCGGCGGACCCTCCCGCCATCGCGGGCACGTCCTGGCAGAGCCGGGGTCCCGCCGCTTGAGCCGATCTTGGCAGCGCTGACGCCTTGGTGCTCAGGAGGCCATGATGCGTCCTACTCCGACGGCACGCATGTCACGTTCGGCGACCGGCGAATGATCGATACCTGGGATGTCTGGTACGGCTCGGTCTCATTGGTCAGCCGGCTGGATCTCAAACGGGTTCGGCTGTGGGGTGGCGCCGGCCTCGCGTTTGGGGCAGATCACGGGCGGCAGGAAGTTCTGCCATCCACGTGCACGACTTCGGGGGACGTGCGTAATTGCGAATATTACGCCACCGATCACATCTACCCCCACGAGTTCCATCCAAGCCTGCACTTCATCGGTGGCGTGGACGTACCGGTTGGGAGGCAATTCTCGGCGTTCGTTCAGGTCGGCAATGTCGCGAGTGCGGCTGTCGTTCAAGCCGGCGTTCGCGTGGCACTCCGATCGATAGACGCGCTCGCACCGGCGACGCTGTCTGCGGTGCCACGCGTGTCGCCGACCGGCCAGCCAACTGGCGCGCCTGTCCGCCTCAACCGCGGCACGTCTGTGTGGGTCACGACGATGGATGGTGTGGAGCACACCGGCGAAGTGTCGGCGCTCTCGGCAGACCAGGTGTCGCTCGTCACCCGAACCGGGACCTTGGCGCTGCCGTTTGCGCGGATCATGCGGATCGAACGGCCGGATCCACGCACGAACGGACTCGTCAAGGGCGCGCTCATCGGCGCCGGCAGCATGTTTGGGCTGGCGCTCCTCTCCGGCTTGTTCGGAGGCGCCGACGAGGCTCCTGAGGTCGGTGCCGGGCTGCTCTTGACAGGAATCGGCGCCGGGGCCGGCGCCCTGATCGGCGCTGGACTCGATGCGCTGGTGCAGGGGCGGGTCGTTGCCTTTGAGGCACCCGCGACCCGAACCGTCACGATGGCGCCGATCCTTGGCGCGCACCGTGCCGGGTTCGGCATGACCGTGCGGTGGTAGACCTACCGGCCTTCGAGAAACGGCTTGAGCCGGCGCGACCGCGACGGGTGACGCAGCTTGCGCAGCGCCTTCGCTTCGATTTGCCGGATGCGCTCGCGGGTCACCGCAAAGCTCTGGCCGACTTCCTCGAGCGTGTGCTCGGAGCCTTCGCCCACGCCGAAGCGCATCTTGATGACGCGTTCCTCGCGCGGGGTCAGCGTCTTCAGCACGCTGTCGGTCTGTTCCTTGAGGTTCAGGTTGATGACTGCATCCGACGGCGACACGACGTTCGTGTCGGGGATGAAGTCGCCCAAATGCGAATCCTCCTCCTCCCCGATCGGCGTTTCGAGTGAGATGGGCTCCTGCGCGATCTTGAGGACCTTGCGCACCTTGGACACCGGGATGTCCATGCGCTGCGCGATTTCCTCCGACGTGGGTTCGCGGCCGAGTTCCTGCACCAGCGCCCGCGACGTGCGGATCAGCTTGTTGATCGTTTCGATCATGTGCACCGGGATGCGGATCGTCCGCGCCTGGTCGGCGATGGCGCGCGTGATCGCCTGCCGAATCCACCACGTGGCATACGTCGAGAATTTGTAACCGCGCCGGTACTCGAACTTGTCGACCGCCTTCATCAGGCCGATGTTGCCTTCCTGAATCAGGTCGAGGAACTGCAACCCGCGGTTCGTGTATTTCTTCGCGATGGACACGACGAGGCGGAGGTTCGCTTCGACGAGTTCCTTCTTGGCCTGCTCGGCCTGCGCTTCGCCCTCGAGAATCGTCCGGAGCGTGGACGTGAGGTCCTCGACCGGCTGCTCGAGTTTCTTCGCCATGTCGCGGATTTCTTTTTTGAATTCTTCCTTGTGCTTGAGGTAGATCTTCTTTTCTTCCTCGCGTAGCTTCCGCTTGGCCTTGGGGTCGAGTTTCTGGTCGATCAGGCGCACTTCGCGCTGCTTCGCCTGGATGTCCTCGACCGCCTGCTTGATCCCTTCGATCAGCCGGCGCTTGACCATTTCGGTGAATTCGATCTTCCGGATGGCGCGCGACAACTCGATCTTCGAGCGGCCGATCCGCCAGGCGCCGCGGCGGTACTTCCGCTTTTCGGTCTTGGGGACTTCGCCGTACTTCTCCTGCCACTTGCGCAGGCCTTCAGCCGCCGCCTTCGCCTTGTCGATTTGCTTCAGAACTTCCCGCTGGCGCGCGGCAATCTTCTCGTCGGTGATCTCTTCCTCGTTGAAGACCACCAGCTCGCGCACCGTCCGTTCGCCGCGACGGAGCCCTTCGCCCATCTCGAGCACTTCCTGCGTGACCTTCGGCGTGCGCGAGATCGACTTGATCACGGCCAGCTTGCCCTGTTCGATGCGCTTGGCAATCGCGACCTCGCCCTCGCGCGTGAGCAGCGGCACGGTGCCCATCTCGCGCAGGTACATCCGGACCGGGTCGTTCGTCTTGTCGAGCGCGCCGGGCGTCAGGTCGAGGTCGCTCTCCTCGCCGGCCTCGCCCTGCAGCTTCTCGTCACGGTAGGTCTTTTCGGAGTCGACGACCTCAATGCCCGCGCTCCCGAAGGCGCTGAACAGGTCATCGAGTTCCTCGCCCGACGTGATTTCGGTCGGCAGCAACTCGTTGATTTCGTCGTACACAAGGAAGCCCTTTTCCTTGCCGACGGTGATGAGTTGGCGAATTTCGTCGTACTTTTCTTCAATAGACAAGGCGATCTCCTTATTACTTCCTACGCGAACGCTGGACCCTGAACCCCGGACTCAGGAGCACCGACGTCACTAACTCTCGAGCCGCCGAAGCAGCTCCTTCTTCTTCGCCCAGAGTTCGGCGAGTGTGTCCGGCGACCCCCCCGACCTCGTTCCGAGCCGATCGATCTCGTCCTGCAGCGCCGCGATCTCGCGTTCGACCCGCAGCTTCCGAATCGCGTGCACGCAATCGGCGGCGCCCGCTGGCGGCATCGCGGCCGCGGCGGCCCGGTCCAGCAATCCACGTTCCTCGTCACCGAGCCGCTCGCGCAGCAGGCCCGGCAGAAAATCCGGCGGCACATCGTTCAAACTCGCGGCCAGCGCCAGCACGCCGCCCGACGCGAGCCCGTCCAGATCGCCGCGCTCCAGCTGGGTGACGGCCGCCAGGCCTTCCACCGGCCGATGAATCAACGTCCAGAGCAGACCCTGTTCCGCCGGCCGAAGCCGTGCCGAAACTGGAGCCGCGATCGCGGGCGCCTCTCGGTGCTTACCCGCAGCCGCCTTCTTGATCTCATCGCGCATCACGCTCTCCGTGACACGCGCCTTGTGCGCCAGCCGATCCGCGAATTGATCGCGCGCGGCTGCATCCGGAATCGTCGCCGCCACCGCCAGCATGTCATTCAGAAACGCGCGGCGCCCCTCGGGCCGCTGCACGTCATGTTTCTTCACCGCCCGATCGAGCAGAAAATCCAGATACGACTGCGAGGTCGTCAACCGTTCGACATAGGCCTTGCCGCCGTGGCGCCGAATGAACACGTCCGGGTCGCTGCCCTCGGGCAGCAGTGCCACGTTCACCTGGAAGCCCTCGGACACGAGCATCTCCGAAGATCGCGTCGCGGCTCCCTGGCCCGCGGCGTCCGGGTCAAAACTGAGAACGACTTTGGCGGTGAACCGTTTCAGAACTCGAGCTTGCGCGCTCGTCAACGCCGTCCCGCAGGATGCCACCACCGGCTGAATGCCAGCCTGCCATGCCTGCGCGAGGTCAAAGTACCCTTCGACCAGTACACAGTAATTGTGCTTCCTGATGGCCCCCTTCGTCACGTCCAGACCGTAGAGGGTCCGCCCTTTCGTATACAGCGGTGTTTCCGGCGAATTCAGGTACTTCGGGACCTGCCCCTCGTCGAGCGCCCGGCCCCCAAACGCCACAATGGCTCCGGAATCGCGTGAAATCGGGATCATCAGCCGGTTCCGGAACCGGTCAACCAGCGTGCCGCCGTCCCGTTCGACGACCAAGCCGCTCTTCAGTTGCAGGTCCACAGGGACTTTCCGGTCGGCAAACCGGCCCCGAAGTGTATCGCGCCCGGCCGCCGGCGCATATCCATATCCGAAGGTCTTGAGGGTTTCGGCGGTCAGCCCCCTCGATTCGAGCTCGCGCCTGGCCCTGGCCCCGGCCGGTAACTCCAGTTGCTCCCGGTAGAAGGCCGCCGCATCCTCGTGCAGTTTGACCAGGGCTTCGCGGATGGCCGTCGCCTCCCGCTCGTCCGGACCCCCTTGGGTCTCCGGTACCGGGATGCCCGCCCGCTGCGCCAGATACCGGACCGACTCGGGAAACGACAGTTTCTGGTGGAGTTCGACGAACTTGACGGCGTCACCCCCGGCGCCGCATCCGAAGCACTTGAAAAAGCCCTTATCTCCATTGACGTTGAACGACGGCGTTCGTTCCTGATGAAACGGGCAGAGCCCCTTATAGGTCGCGCCGGCTTTCTTGAGCGCCACCACATCACCTATGAGCGCGACAATATTCGTCTGCGCTTTCAGGTCATCCAGGAAGGATTGGGGAAATAACGCCATTCCGCTAGTCCTTCAACTCCACGATCGTCGCGCCGTCGCCACCCTCGTTGTCTGCGGCGGGGGAGACGGTCGCCACCAGCGGATGCTTTCTGAAAAACGTCCGCATCGCGTCGCGCAGCCGGCCCGTGCCATGCCCGTGCACGATCCGTAATCGGCGTTCGTCGGCCAGCAGGGCATCGTCCAGAAACTTCTCCACGCGCGCCGTCGCATCGTCGATCGTGGATCCGATGAGCACCAGCTCCTTCGTCACGCCCAGGCCGAGCCCGCCCGATGCCGTGCCGGACTTGGCGCCCAGATTCCTGCCGGCGGCACTCTTCTGATTCGACACCGCCGGCTGGCTCCCGGCTTTCCGGATGGCCGACACTTTCACGCGCATGCGCTTGCCGCGGACTTCCACGTCCACGTCGTTGCCGGACACGCCCCGCACGATGCCTTCGGCGCCAAACGCGACGAGCCAGACTGTCGCCCCCACGGCGGGCGGCGCGTCGAGCGGCGCCGCTTCCGTCGCGGGTGCCGTGCCCAACGTCGATTCAATCTCGCCCAACGCCGCGCGCGCTTCGGCGCGCAGCGATCCCACTTCACCCGTGGACAACACCGGCGCCCGGTTCTTCGCGCGGGACTCGGCCTGATCGGACAGCGCTTCCGCCTTCGTCTTGAGCCGCGTGACGACGGCTTCGACCTCGGCGCGGGCTTCGCGCAGCCGTTCGGCCAACTTGTCGTCCAAACGCTTACGCAGCACCGCCTCGCGTTCAGTAATCCGGCCTTCGCGCTCGAGCAGTGACGCGCGCTGCGCGGACATGGCCTCCCGCTCTTCGCGCACCGTGCGTTTCTCCGCCTCTACCGCCGCCAATTCGCGATCGACGCGCGCCAGGTGCGCGGCCAGCAACGATTCGCGGCCCGACCGGCGCTTCTCCGCATCCGCAATGACGTCGGCCGGCATGCCGAGCCGGCGCGCGATTTCGAGCGCGAGGCTGCGTCCCGGCGCGCCATAGCGCAGCGTGTAGCTGGGCGCGAACGTCTCCGCGTTGAAACCGAACGCGGCGACCGCGACGCCATCCGTCGTCGCGCCGTACGACTTCAGTGCATCGTCATGCGTCGTCGCCACCACGATCGCGCCGCGCTTGCGGAAGTGATCGATGACGGCGGCGCCGAGCGCGCCGCCTTCAACCGGGTCGGTGCCGCTGCCCACTTCGTCCAGCAGGACGAGCGCCGGTGTTTCGAGGTCCCGGCCCATCGCGACCAGGTTGGCGATGTGAGCGGAGAACGTGCTCAGGCTCGCCGCGATCGACTGTTCGTCGCCGATGTCTGCGAAGACCGTCTTAAACGGCGTGAGCCGGCTTCCGGGCTCAACGGGAATCAGCAGTCCGGCTTGCGCCATCACAGCCAGCAGGCCGAAGGCTTTAAGCGCCACGGTCTTGCCACCGGTGTTCGGTCCAGAGATGACCAGCGCGCGCGTCGGCGGCGTGACGATGAGATCGGATGCCACGACGGTCGCGGGGCGCTCTCCCTGGAGCCCGGAGCGTTCTTCCTGGAGCCCGGGGTCTTTAGACCCCGGGGATGAAGCCAGGAGGTCGCGGACAGCGGGAATCAGCAGGGGATGACGCGCGCCACGGAATTCCAGATGTCCGTCGGTCGTGAGTTCCGGAGCGATGCCATCGACGCGCTGGGCGAGCCGGACCTTGGCGTGCAATTCATCGAGATCGGCGGCGGCTTGAATGAGCGCGTCGAGCTCTCCGCCGCGCGCGCGAAACGCATCGGTCAGCGCGAGGAGGATGCGATGGACTTCCTCCTTCTCGCGTTCGGCGAGCGCGACGACGTCGTTGTTCAGCGGCACGGTCGCCATCGGTTCGAGATAGAGACTGGCGCCGCTGGCGGACGCGCCGTGCACGATGCCCGGCATGGCGTCGCGATGCTCCGCGCGCACGACGACCACATAGCGGCCGTTGCGGTCGGTAATGATCTGGTCCTGCAGGTATTTGGCGGCGTCGCGGCCGCGCGTCAGGCCTTCGAGGGTCGACCGCAGTTTTGCGCGCTGCCGCCGCAACGATTCGCGGATGTCCTGCAGCGCCTGGCTGGCGGTGTCTTTGACATCGCCGGACGAATCGATCGCGCGCCGCACGGCGTCGGCCTCGGCGATGAAGGACCGCGCGTCGGCCACGAGAGCGCCAAGGCGCGCGGCGCGAGACTCGCGCACGCGATCGACGACACCGGAGACGGACGAGGCGAAGCGGGCGAGTCCGAGTAGTTGCAGCGGCGCCAACGGTTGGTCGGCCACTTCCAGATGGCCGAGCACGTCTTCGAGGTCGTCGGGACCGTCGATGGTGAGGCTGCCCGAACTCTTGACGAAGGCGGCGGCCTCCAACGTCAGGTCGAGATGGGCCTGGACCTCGCTTCGGTTGTCGGCTGGCGTCAGCGTCCGCGCGCGCTCCCGCCCTAACGAGGTTGACGCTTCACGCGCCAAGGCCTCACGGATGCGATCGAACTCGAGGGCGCGGAGGGCAGCCGCTTGCATGGAAGTGCCCCGGACGGGTGGGGCAAACAACCATTATGACACGGCTGACGACTTTCGCGTTTGACTCACCCTGATCGCGTCTTTACAATGAAGGGTCGTGCCATGTAACCGGCCGCGTTCCCTATGACGGCACCTGAAACCCTCGTCCTCGTCACGTATTTTTTCGTCCTCAGCATCCTCGGGATTTACGGGTGGCATCGCTACTACCTGGTCTACGAGTACATGAAGAACAAGGACAAGGTGCCGGGCCCGCCGCCACCGGTGTCCGAGTGGCCGGTCGTCACGATTCAGCTGCCGATTTACAACGAGATGTACGTCGTCGATCGGCTCGTCGACGCGGTCTGCATGATCGACTATCCGCGCGAGAAGCTCGAGATTCAGATCCTCGACGATTCAACCGACGAGACGTGCGACATCGCGCGCCTGGCGGTGGCCCGTCAGGCCGGCCGCGGGTTCGACATCGTCTATCTGCACCGGACGGATCGCACGGGCTACAAGGCCGGCGCGCTCGACGCCGGCATGCAGGTGGCGAAGGGCGAGTTCATCGCGATTTTTGACGCGGACTTTGTGCCGTCGCGGGACTTTCTCCGCCGCACGGTTCCGTACTTCACGGTCAACGACCGGCTGGCGGTTGTCCAGGCTCGCTGGGGCCATCTCAACCACGACTATTCGATGCTGACGCGTGTGCAGGCCATTCTGCTCGACGGGCATTTCGTCCTCGAGCACGGCGCCCGCAACCGGTCCGGCTGTTTCTTCAACTTCAACGGCACGGCCGGCGTATGGCGCCGGACGGCGATTGGCGACGGCGGCGGCTGGCAGCACGACACGCTGACCGAAGATCTCGACCTGAGCTATCGCACCCAGCTGCGCGGATGGAAGTTCCTGTTTCTTCCCGACCTGGTGACGCCGGCTGAAGTGCCCGTCGAGATGAACGCGTTCAAGTCGCAGCAGCACCGCTGGGCGAAGGGCTCGATCCAGACGTGCCGCAAGGTCCTGCCGTATCTGCTTCAGTCGGACCTGCCGCTCAAAGTGAAGGTCGAAGCGTTCTTCCACCTCACGGCGAATTTTAACTACCTGCTGATGGTCGTGTTGTCGATCCTGATGTTCCCGGCCATGGTGGTGCGTTACAGCATGGGCTGGACGGAGATGCTGCTCGTGGACGTGCCGCTGTTTCTGGCCGCGACGGCGTCGGTCTTCAACTTCTACCTGATTTCCCAGCGCGAAACGTATCCGGATTGGCGTTCGCGCGTGAAGTACCTCCCGATGGTGCTCGCGGTGGGGATCGGCCTCGCGGTGAACAACAGCAAGGCCGTGATCGAAGCGATGATGGGCAAGGAAAGCGAATTTGCCCGCACGCCGAAATACGGCATCGAACGATCGCGCGACGAATGGCAGCACAAGAAGTACCATCAGTCGCTGCCGATTCAGCCGTTCATTGAAGTCGCGCTCGGTCTCTATTTCACGGGCACCGTGCTCTACGCCCTGCAACACGGTATCTACGGCACGCTGCCGTTCCTCGTGCTGTTTCAGGTCGGGTTCCTGTACACCGGACTGATGTCCATCTTCCAGCACGCCGGCGGCGACGACTTGCTCGTCAAGGCTCCGCAGATCGCCGGCGGAAAGTAATTCATGGCCACTGAGGTTGTGACCAAACCGAAAGCCGGCCTGGAGGACGTCGTCGCCGGAGAGTCCTCGATCTGTTATCTCGATGGCGATAAGGGCGTGCTCGCCTATCAGGGCTACGACATTCACGACCTGGCGCACGCCGAGCGCGGCGCCTCGTTCGAGGAAGTCTGTTACCTGCTGTGGCACGGCCGGTTGCCGAGCAAATCGGAATTGGGCGATCTGCAGACGCAGCTCGTGGCGGCACGCGTGCTGCCGGAGCCCGTCCTTCGCGCGATGCGCTCGTTGCCGCGCGTCGATGGCATGGACGCGTTGCGGACGATGACGTCGATCCTGGGACACTACGATCCCGACGCGACAGATCGATCGCCGCAAGCGAGTTATCGCAAAGCCGTGCGACTGACCGGCCAGATCAGCGCGCTGGTCGCGACCTGGGGTCGCATGGCGCAGGGCGGTGGGCATATCGATCCCGATCCGGCCATCGGACACGCCGCGAACTTCCTCTACATGTTGACGGGGCAGCGGCCCTCGGCTCTGGCGGCCCGGGCGTTCGATGTGTCGCTGGTCCTCCACGCCGATCACGAACTGAACGCGTCGACATTCGCCGCGCGCGTCGCGGCGGCCACGTTGACCGACATTCACTCCACCATCGTCGCGGCGATTGGCACCTTGAAGGGGCCGCTCCACGGCGGCGCGAACGCCGAAGTCATGAAGATGCTGCTCGATATCGGCAAGGACGCGGGGCCGGAGCGGGCAGAGGCCTACGTGCGGGCGCGGTTGGAGCGGAAAGAGAAGATTTCGGGCTTCGGTCATCGCGTGTACAACACCGAGGATCCGCGCGCCACGCATCTGCGCCGGTTCTCGAAGCAGCTCGGCGAAAAAGCCGGCGAGCCGCAGTGGTTCGCGATGTCCGAGCGGATCGAACAACTGGTCCGCGGCGAAAAGAAGCTGTATGCCAACGTCGACTTCTACTCGGCGTCGATGTTCTACGCGCTGGGCATTCCGGTGGATCTCTATACGCCCATCTTCGCGGTGAGCCGGATTTCCGGCTGGACGGCGCACGTGCTGGAGCAGTACGCCAACAATCGCCTCATCCGCCCGCGCACGGACTACATCGGGCCGACGTACCCGCAGCAGTTTCTGCCGATCGAGCAGCGGTAACAGGACGGATGACTACCGTCAGTTCGTTCCGCGTACCCGTCGTACCTGTCGTCACCCGTCGTACCTGTCGTACCTGTCGTACCTGAAATGGATTCCCGCTTCATCCGGAATTTTTCAATCATCGCGCATATCGACCACGGGAAGTCGACGCTGGCGGACCGCTTTCTCGAGTTCACCGGCGCGTTGCAGGCGCGCGAGATGGAAGCGCAGGTCCTCGACAGCATGGACCTCGAGCGCGAGCGCGGCATCACGATCAAGGCGCACGCGGTCCGGCTGAACTACAAGGCGCTCGACGGCCAGGATTACGTACTCAATCTGATCGACACGCCGGGGCACGTCGATTTTTCGTACGAGGTCACGCGGTCGCTCGCGGCCTGCGAGGGCGCGCTGCTGCTCGTGGACGCCTCGCAAGGTGTCGAGGCGCAGACGCTCGCCAACGCGTATCTGGCCACCGACAACAACCTCGAGATCATTCCGGTCATTAACAAGATCGACCTGCCTGGCGCGCAGCCCGACGAAGTCCGCCGGCAGATTCGCGAAATCATCGGCCTCGATGACACCGGCGCGATCCTCGCCAGCGCCAAAGAGGGCACGGGCATCCGGGAAATTCTGGAAGCCGTCGTCCATCGTCTGCCGCCGCCCACCGGCGTGGCCGACGCGCCGCTGAAGGCCTTGATTTTCGACTCGTGGTACGACCCGTACCGCGGCGTCGTGATCCTGACGCGCATCATCGACGGCGAAATGCGTCCGGGCATGAAGATTCGCTTGATGCAGGCCGGTCAGGACCTCCAGATCGAACAGCTTGGCGTGTTCGGACCGAAGCCGGTGCCGGTGGAGTCGCTCGGCGTCGGCGAAGCCGGCTTCATGGTGGCGAACATCAAGAACGTCGCCGACGCGAAGATCGGCGACACCATCACGGAGATCGCGCGTCCGACGACGACGCCGTTTCCTGGATTCAAGGAACTGAAGCCGATGGTCTTCGCCGGGCTCTATCCGGTGGAAGGCTCCAAATACAGTGAACTGCGCGAGGCGCTCGAGAAGCTGCGGCTGAACGACGCGTCGTTCTTCTTCGAGCCTGAAACGTCGGCCGCGCTGGGTTTCGGCTTCCGATGCGGCTTCCTGGGCTTGCTGCACATGGAAATCGTGCAGGAGCGGCTCGAACGCGAATTTGATCAGGATCTGATCACGACCGCTCCGGGCGTGCTCTATCGCGTGACGACGACGGATGGCGTGGTGCAGGAGATTGACAGCCCGGCAAAGCTGCCTGAGACCGGCCGCATTGAGAAAATTGAAGAGCCCGTCATTACGGCGTTGATCCTGACGCCGTCCGACCACGTCGGCGGCATCCTCGAACTCTGCCAGAGCAAACGCGGTGTGCAGAAGGGGCTGGACTACGTCGCCCGCGATCGCGTCCTGATCACCTACGAACTGCCGTTCAACGAAGTCGTGCTCGATTTCTACGACCGGCTGAAAACAATTTCGCGCGGCTACGCGTCACTCGATTATCACGTGACCGGCTACTGGGAATCGCCGCTGGTCAAACTCGACATTCTGGTCAACACCGAGCCCGTGGATGCGTTGTCGATGATCGTGCATGAAGACAATGCCTATCCGCGCGGCCGCGCGCTGGCGTCGAAAATGCGCCAGCTCATTCCGCGCCAAATGTTCGAGGTCGCCATTCAGGCCGCCATCGGCAGCCGCATCGTCGCCCGCGAAACGGTGAGCGCGCTGCGGAAGAACGTGCTCGCCAAATGCTATGGCGGCGACATCAGCCGGAAGCGTAAACTGCTCGAGAAGCAGAAAGAGGGCAAGAAGCGGATGAAGCGCGTCGGCCGCGTCGAAATTCCGCAGGAAGCCTTCCTCGCCGTGCTCAAACTTGGCGACGAGGAGAGCTAGGAACGGCGAGCCGCGAACGACGCACTCAGCACGAAGCACCAAGCACGAAGAACACAGCACCGAGCACTTATATGAAAAAGTCCGTCGCGCGGGAGTACTTCGAGTCGCTCGTCATCGCCGTGGCGCTGGCGTTGTTCGTGCGGACCTGGGTGTTTCAGGCGTTCAAGATTCCGACCGGATCGATGGAGCCCAACCTGCTCGTCGGCGACCATCTGATCGTGAACAAGATGGTCCACGCGCCGACGATTACGGCGATCGAGCGCGCAATCCTGCCGCGGCGGGACATCAAGCGCGGGGACGTGCTGGTGTTCAAGTTTCCACAGGATCCGACGCGGGATTTCATCAAGCGCGTGATCGGCCTGCCGGGGGATCGGCTGGAACTGCGCCGCAAGAAGGTCTACATCAACGATCAGATGATTGATGAGCCCTATGCGCACTTCCTGGTGCCGGTGTCGCCGGAAGGCGCGCGCCGGCCCGACGACCTGCGTGAGGAGTACGGCCCGGTGACGGTGCCGGCCGGTCAGTACTTCATGATGGGTGACAATCGCGACGATTCGCAGGACAGCCGGTACTGGGGGTTCATGCCGGCGACCTACGTCAAGGGCAAGGCGCTGTTCATCTACTTCTCAGTGGGCGACTCCGTCGGTGACATCCAGTGGAGCCGATTGCTGAATAGGGTGAGATAGCTAGGCTGGTGGCTTGTGGCCCTTCCATCCTAGCGCCTCGGACGCCGGCTTCAGGTGCTCGGCGCTCGCTCGCGTGAGGCTCGCGACTTCAGCCCTGACCGTCGCGGCATACGCGTCGTCGCCGAGTCCGCCCAGGTTCGCTTCGACGTTCAGACTCCCGCCAGACATCGCCGTCATCGCTAGCTGAATCGCCACCATTACGTCGCTCTTCGCATTCGGATTGCCGTGCTCGGCAATCGTGCGGGCTTGCGTCATCAGGCCGGCCGCGGCGCGCACGGTCTCCAGCGGGACATCGGTCGCCACGCGCATGCCGTGCGCAACTGCGGCTTTCCGCGCGGCCTTTTCCTCGTCGGTTCCTTTGGGCCGCCGATAGGCCGCCACGACCAGGTCGTACGCGGCCGCGTCGCGATCGATCAAATCCACGAGCTGCGCGCGCAGAGTCATGATGGCGGGGTGGGCCGCATCGAGCGCCGCGCGATCCTCGGGCGTGTTGTTCTTCGTCTTGGGCATGGCGGCGACCATCGCGAGGAGTGAGGCCGCCGTCGCACCGGCCAGGGCCGCAGCCGATCCGCCGCCGGGCGTCGGCGTGGGTGCGCTGAACGCATCGAGGAGTTCCAGAACGGTCTTACTGACGAGCATAGGCTTGCGTTCCCTTCTTGAAGACGCGCGCGATGGGTGAGGCGTTCACGCGCAGCAGATTGACGGCGGGTCCTTCGATCATGACCGCGTCCAGCTGTTTGCCGGGCTCAAGGCTGCCGACCCGATCGTGCCGGTCCAGTGAGTACGCGCCGTTGATCGTGGCTGCGACCAGGGCTTGTTCAAAAGTCAGGCCCATGCCGAAACAGCCGAGGGTCATCGCAAACGGCATCGAAGGCGAGAAGCCGCCGCCGGGATTGACGTCCGTGGCCAGCGCGACGGGCACGCCGGCTGCGATCAGCTCGCGAGCCGGCGCGAATCGTCCGAGCTTCAAATAGAAGGCCGCCATGGGCAGCAGCGTCGCGACCGTGCCGGCCTTCGCCAATTCCGCAATGCCGTCGGCCGTCACCTGAACCAGATGATCGGCCGAGCGCGCGCCGACGCGGGCGGCGACGTCTGGGCCGCCACTGGCTGCGAGCTCGTCCGCGTGCAGGCGCGGTTTCAGGCCGGCCGCCTTTCCGGCCTCGAGAATCGCGATGGATTCCTCAGGCGTGAAAAATCCACGATCGCAGAACACGTCGCACCATTCGGCATGACCGGCGACGGCCGGAATCATCTCCTGAATGATCAGGCGGACATAGTCGGCCTGGCGCCCGCGATATTCGGGCGGCACTTCGTGCGCGCCCATGAACGTCGCCGCCAAATCGACCGGTTGCTCGCGGTTCAGCGTGTCAATCACGCGCAGCATTCGCAGTTCGGTGGCGGTATCGAGGCCATAACCGCTCTTGGCCTCGCACGTGGTGGTACCGGCCGCCAGCACTTCGGCCAGCCGCGGACGCGTCTGGGTCACCAGTTCGTGCTCCGAGGCCGCGCGCGTGGCTCGGACCGTGGACAGGATGCCGCCGCCGGCCGCCGCGATCTCGGCGTACGTCGCGCCGCCCAGCCGTCGGCGGAGTTCTTCGCGACGATCGCCGGCAAAGACGATGTGCGTGTGGCCGTCCACGAAGCCGGGCACGAGCGAATGGCCGCGGCCGTCGATCACGCGGGTTGAGCCGTCGGTCCGGACCAGGGCACGCACATCGGCGGTGGGGCCGGCCGCCACGATGGTCGTGCCCGTGCACGCGACGGCGCCGTCTGCCACGGGCGCAATGTCGCCCTGGCGCGCGCCCGCCCGCGGCGCGGGGCCCGCCACCGTCCAGAGCGCGTCGAGATGTTCGATGAGCAGCGTGATCACGAAGAGGGAATCTTAGCAGGAGGACCGCAAGGCGTGAGCGTACAGCGAGCGCCGAAGCGCCGGAGACGAGCGGTTGGGGGTGGGGCCCCAACCGAACTTCTTAAACGATGGCAGAGGGCAAAGGGAACGACGAGAACGACGAATGACGAACGACGAGGCAAGCGGCCGAGCGGGAGCGAAGGCCGCCTCGCGACGCGAGCCGAGATTTGGCCAGGTGCTTTTCAGTGGAGCCGAATCGAGTGAGCTAGCGAGTCCGGGGTCCGGGGGCGAAGCCCCCGGATCAATCAACGATGGCCGAAGATCGCGGTGCCGACTCTGACGATGGTCGCGCCTTCGTCGATGGCCACTTCGAAGTCCTGGCTCATGCCCATCGACAGTTCAGCCAGCGCGGACGCCGGCACGCCTGATGCCACCAGCCGGTCGCGCAGTTCGCGCAGCCGGCGGAACCAGGGCCGCGACGATTCGGGATCGTCCGGAATCGGAGGGATCGTCATGAGGCCACACAGCCGCACCGCCCGTGCGTCGATCGCCGCGCGGGCCAGATCGCCGATCAGCGCTTCGTCGGCGCCAAACTTCGTTTCCTCGTGTGCCAGATCGACCTGTAGCAGGATGCGCGGCCGCGTACCCGCGTCCGCGGCGGCGTCATCGATCTTCTTCAGCAGGTCGAGACGGTCTACCGAGTGGATCCACGCGAATGCCGCGGCGGCCTTGCGGCCCTTGTTGGATTGCAAGTGGCCGATCAGATGCCAGTCGAGGCCGAGGTCGGCGAGCCGCGCCGATTTATCGAGACCCTCCTGCACGCGGTTCTCGCCAAAATGCCGTTGCCCGGCGGCCGCGGCTGCGCGCACCAATTCGGCGTCGAACGTTTTGGAAACGGCCAGGAGGGTCACGGTCGCCGGGTCACGCCTGGCTCGGAGAGCCGCGGCGTGAACCCGGCGTCGAACAACGTCGAGCTGAGAGGCGACGTCCGCCGCTGGCGGCATCGCTATTTGATCGTCGCGAGCAGGCCCTTCGCCGCGTCCGCGTACTCGCCTTTCGGTTCCAGCTTGAGGTACTCCTCCAGCGGACCCTTGGCATCAATCATCTTCACCTTGCCGGTCGCCGCGAGGCTGAACGTGGTCAGTCCCAGGTGGTATTGCGCCTTGGCCATCTTCGGATCGAGCGCCACGGCCTTCAGAAACTCCGCGCGAGCCTCTTCGACGGCACCGCCGTTCCACAGGATGACGCCCTGGTTGAATGACGTGATCGCGTTGCCCCCACCCTCCGTGGTGCTCGAGAGTTCACTGGCCTTCTTGCTCATCTTCAAGGCGTCTTCGAATTTCTGCTGGCCGTTGTAGATCGCCGCCAGTTGCGCGTAGGGGTCGGGCATCTGCGGATTGAGTTCGATGGCCTTGAGGAAGGCGGCCTCCGCCTTGGGGATGTCGTTCAACTTCAGCTGCCAATCGCCGATCTTCACAAAGCACTCGCCGCATGGGTCGCCCTGTTCCGCCTTCTTGTCGGCCACGGCCATGACTTTGGCGATGGCATCGGCCGTGTTGCCCGCGGCGATCGCGGCTTCCGCGTCCTTCAACAGCACCTGCATCTCGGCGATACGCTTGTTGGCGGCTTCGGTCGCGGCGGTCGACTTGACGGGCGCCGGGCCGCCAGCCGTCGGCGCCGCGGGCGGACGATGTCCGGCTGCCAGGGCTTCTTCGGTCAGCGCATGCAGGTCAGGTACTTTGAGCTTTTCTCCGGGCTTGAGCACGACGCCTTTGGCCGACGCCACGAACACCTGAAGCTTCGTGGTCCGGGCCGTGTCCGGGTCTCTCCATTCCGCCCTGACGGAGATGTCATAGGTGCCAGGCGGGAGGCCCGACTTGTACCAATCGCCGTTGGCATCGGTGAGGATTTTGAACTGCTTGACCGGCTCGCCTTTGAACTCCAGTGTGACGGTCGCCGCGCCCAGTCCGAGCACATAAGGAGCGACCGGGTCCTGCTTGCCGACGAGCGGCTTGCCATCTCTATCGGTCCCGCGGCGCTCCGAGTCGACGACCCGACCGCTCATGGTGCCGTTCTGGGCGAAGGCCGGAGCGGCGAGGCCCAGCAACACGAGCGCGAACGCGCTCATCCCCAGCCACCGCGTGATTCCGTTCACTCTGTTCGACATGCGCGTCATGATTCTCGGCCTCCTGAGACCTGCCCTGATTTTACACCCGATGCCGTTGACCTCGCCTGTCACAGGCGCTCGGATACACTGGCGCCGTGCCGCCCGTCGCCCAACCGCTTGCCACGCTGCGTCCGCCGCTGAAGTGGGCGGGCGGGAAACGCTGGCAGGTGCCGCATCTGCGTCCACTCTGGGCGCCGCACACGCGACGCCGGCTGGTCGAACCATTCTGCGGCGGCCTGGCGGTGGCGCTCGGCCTGCTGCCGAATCGGGCGCTCCTCAACGACGCCAACCCGCATCTGATCAATTTCTATCGCTGGCTGCAGCGCGGATTGCACACCGATCTGCCGATGACGAATCAGAAGGAGGCGTACTACCGGCACCGGGTCCGGTTCAACGCGCTTCTGGCGGACGGGAAGGGCAAAACCGCCGAAGCGGCGGCGCTGTTCTACTACCTCAATCGCACGGGCTACAACGGTCTGTGCCGGTTTAACAGCCGCGGCTCGTTCAACGTCCCGTTTGGACGTTACAACCGCATCGGCTACGTCCGCGATTTTTCGGCGTACAGCGCGACGTTCGAGGATTGGGAGTTCACGACGGGCGACGTGGAAGACGTGCCGCTCGAGCGCGGCGATTTCGTCTATGCCGATCCGCCCTACGACGTGGAATTCACGCAGTATTCGACGGGCGGCTTCTCCTGGGCCGACCAGGAACGGACCGCCGCGTGGCTGGCCAAGCATCGCGGTCCCGTCGTGCTCGTGAATCAGGCAACCGACCGTGTGGAGAGCCTCTATCGGAAGCTCGGTTTCACCGTCGGCTTTCTCACGGCGCCCCGGCGCATCAGTTGCACCGGCGATCGCGCCCCGGCGCGCGAGATCATAGGGACGCGCAACCTGTGACGCAGCGCAACACGAACACCGGCGCGGTCCTCGAGGCCATGATCCTGCCGGCACTCGAGCGCGCGGGGTACGCGTGCGAGCACCAGGTCAAGATCGGCACGCGCTGCGGTGGCGGTGTTCATAAGGTGGATGCCGTCGCGACGCGAGATGGCATCCGGGCTCTCGTGTCGCTGAAGTGGCAGCAGACAGGCGGCACCGCCGAGCAGAAGGTCCCGTTCGAAATCATGTGCCTGGCCGACGCCGTTCGCGCCGGCCACGCGGCACGCGCCTACTTGGTGCTGGGTGGTGATGGTTGGTCCCTGCGCGACTACTACACGTCTGGACAACTGGCCGAACACCTCGTCCACGCCTCCCTCGTCCGCGTCGTCACGCTCGAAGCATTTGTCAGACTGGCCAACAACGGTGAGATTTAGGGTCTGAAGTTCAGAAGGCGCTGCATTCTTCGTCACTCACATGAAGAATGCAGCGATGAAGGCTCTTTTGGGGAAGCCCCAAGAACACTTCAGCCCTTCATTCTTCATGTTGAGCTCACGTGACCTCAAAGAATTTTTCCACCGCGCCGAGGTCGTCAGTGATCGGCGCGGGCGGAAACGACTTCAGAAACCGGCGTCCGTAGGACATGCGTGTGAGGCGAGGGTCGAGAACCGCGAGCACGCCGCGGTCGGTCTTGGTACGGATGAGACGTCCGAGTCCCTGGAGCAGCGTGAGCGTCGCCAGCGGCACTTGGTACTCGTGAAAAGGCTGGCCCCCGCGATCGGAGATGGCCTTGATGCGCGCCGAGACCAGCGGATCGCCCGGTGACGCGAATGGCAGCCGGTCGATGATCACGCAGCTCAAGGCCTCGCCGGCCACGTCCACGCCCTGCCAGAAACTGGCGGTCGCGAGCAGCACGGCGTTCGGCGTGGCTCGAAAATCGCGAAGCAGCGACGTCCGCGGCGCCGTGCCCTGGACGAACAACGGCCAGCTGACGCGTTTCTCGATGTGCGCGTGCACATCCCGCATGGCCGCGTACGACGTGAACAGCACGAACGCACGTCCGCTGGTGCGATCGAGTAACTCGCCGATGATCCACGCGGCCGCCGCATTGAATTCCGGCGACCGCGGGTCCGGCATGTCGGACGGCAGATACAACACCGCCTGGTTCGCGAAATCGAACTCCGAGGGCAGTTGCAGCGATTGGGCGTCGTCGAGTCCGAGGCGCGCTTTCACGTAGTCGAACCCGCCTTCGACGGCGAGCGTCGCCGACGTCAATACTGTCGCCGCGCGATCGCCGATGATTGACGTCCGCACGATGCGCGAAACCTCAATCGGTGCGGCACGCAACGACACGCCGCGTCCGCGCACCTCCAGGTAGTTCACGAAGGACGGGTCGTCCGGGTCCAGTACTGTTTTCAGGTCGTCAGCGAGCGCCGCGGCGCGGGTGGCGATCCCTTTCAGATCGTCGGAGAGGTCGCCCTGCGTCCGCAGCCGGGTCAGCAGCCGGTCCAATGTTTCGCCCGCCATGACGCCGGCGTCGCTCAAACGGCTCAGCGCCGCCCTTGTCAGCGTCATCCGGTCGCCCGATGATTCCTGCTGGCGCAGTTCATGCCGCGCGGCGTCGAACAACCGGCGGCAGGCGTGCTGCACGTCGGATGCCGCCATCGCGACCGCCACCGCGATCTTGCCGTCGTCTGCCGGGAGCGTGCCGGCCGCTTGCGTCGCGTCGCGGACGAATTCATCGACCCGGTGCGTGGACACGGCCACGCCGAAATACATCGTGACGACGTCTTCCAGTTGATGGGCTTCATCGATCACCGCGAGGTCGCATTCGGGAATGACCTCGCCGAATCCGCCCTGCCGCACCGACGCGTCCGCGCACAGCAGGTGGTGATTGACGATGACGATGTCGGCTTCGGCCGCGCGTTCTTTCATGCGCGTGACAAAGCACTCGGTGTATTGAGGGCACTCGCGGCCGAGGCACTGCTCGGTCGTAGCCGTCAGTTCGCTCCAGAGCGGCAGGTCGTCGGGCAGATCATCGATTTCGGCGCGGTCGCCCGTCGCGGTGACGGGCGCCCATTCCGCAATCGTGGCGAGCCATCGCCGATCGTCAATGGGCAGCCCTGCCTCAGCCTCGCGAATGCGATCGAAGCGATGCAGGCAGAGATAGTTCGTGCGGCCCTTCATGTAGGCGGCGCGAATCGGCGTGCCCATCGCGGCCGCAAGCGCCGGTACATCTTTGTAGAAGATTTGATCCTGAAGGGTGCGCGTGCCGGTCGAGATCAGGACGCGGCGGCCCGCCAAGACGGCCGGGAGAAGATAGGCGAGCGTCTTGCCCGTGCCGGTACCGGCTTCGGCGATGAGTGTGCCGCCTTGTTCGAACGTCTCGGCGACGCGGCCAGCCAACTGTCGCTGACCGGGTCTGCTTTCAAATCCCTCGATCGCGCCCGCCAGCGGGCCGTCATCCGCGAGGGCGAGCAGGACGCGTTCGGCCAGTGTCACGCGCCCATCAAGTCCGGATAGAGCGGAAAGCGCTTGCAGAGGGCGCGCACATCGTCGCCCACCCTCCGGGCCGTTGCGTCGTCGTCAGGCGCCGCGAGCACGCGAGCGATCAGGTCCGCGATCAGATCCATTTCGGCGAGACCCATGCGGCGCGTGGTGACGGACGGCGTGCCGATGCGGATGCCGCTGGCGGTCATCGGCGGATTCTTGTCGAAGGGAATCGCGTTCTTGTTGACGGTGATGCCGGCGCGACCGAGCGCGGCTTCGGCGGCCTTCCCCGTGATGCCTTTCGAGAACACGTCCACCAACATCAGATGATTGTCGGTGCCGCCGCTGACCAAACGGAATCCCGCGGCGGCCATTCCTGCGGCGAGCCGCGTGGCGTTCGCCGCGATCTGCTGTTGATACGTCCGGAACTCCGGCATCTGCGCTTCCTTGAAGCAGACGGCCTTGCCGGCGATCACATGCATCAACGGGCCGCCCTGCACGCCCGGAAACACGGCGCGATCGAGGTCTTTGGCGAATTGCGCCCGGCACAGCACCAGACCGCCACGCGGCCCGCGGAGCGTCTTGTGCGTCGTGCTCGTGACGAAGTCGGAGTGCGGCACGGGGCTCGGGTGCACGCCGGCGGCCACGAGTCCCGCGATGTGCGCCATGTCGGTCATCACGAGGGCGCCGACGTCGTTCGCCACGGCACGGATGCGCGCGAAATCAAAGACCCGTGGGTACGCGCTTGCACCGACGACGATCATTTTGGGTCTGTGCTCGCGAGCCAGCCGCTCCAGTTCGTCGTAGTCGAGCCGTTCGTCTACCTGTCGCACGCCGTAGGGAATGATCGTGAAGTACTTGCCCGAGAAATTGAGCGGATGGCCGTGCGTCAGATGCCCGCCATGGGCCAGATTCATGCCGAGGATCGTGTCGCCAGGCTTCAGCATCGCGACGTAGACCGACATGTTGGCCTGGGCGCCCGAATGCGGCTGCACGTTGGCGTGTTCCGCGCCGAACAGCGCCTTCGCGCGATCGATCGCCAGGGTCTCGGCCACGTCGACGAATTCACAACCGCCGTAGTACCGCTTGCCGGGGTAGCCCTCGGCGTATTTGTTCGTCATGACCGAGCCGACGGCTTCGAGCACGGCGGGACTGACGAAGTTCTCGGAGGCGATGAGCTCGAGGCCCTCCTCCTGGCGGCGCAATTCGTGGCTGATGGCGTCGGCAACTTGCGGATCGATCGCGGCGAGATTGCGGGTCGGCATCAAGATTATCCTCGGGGCGTCTTGGGGAAACTCTGGAGAAACTCGTGTAGATCACCCCGGCGGGTGTTCGAGCGCGCTGATCTTGTCCAGGCGGCGCTGGTGCCGGCCGCCGGCAAATGGCGTGTCGAGAAACGTGTTCACGATCTGGCGCGCCAAATCGGCCGGCGTGATGCGTTCGCCCAGGGCGAGCACGTTGGCGTCGTTGTGCTCGCGGCTGAGGCGCGCGGATTGCTCGTCGGTGACCACCGCGGCGCGAATGCCCGCGACTTTGTTGGCGGCTATCGCCATGCCGATGCCCGATCCGCACAGCAGGATGCCGAAGTCGGCGCGACCTTCGGCGACCTCACCCGCCACCGCGGCGGCGAAGTCTGGATAGTCCACCGACTCGGTGCCGGTGGTGCCGAGATCCTGGTAAGGGATGCCGCGCTCGTCGAGCAACTGGCGGATCTCCCGTTTCAGGTTCACTCCCGCATGATCGGCGCCGATCGCGATGCGCATAGGGCGTAAGTATAGCGGACGGGCTTGTCCGCCGAAGCGCGAAGCGCGAAGGCGGATGACGACGCGTACGTATACGATGGCCTGATGCCGCTGCCAGTCGTCACGCTTTCCGCTCGCGGCGCCGACCGCGTCAAGTCCGGCCACCCGTGGGTCTATCGATCGGACGTGCGCAAGTCGAGCGCGCAGCCCGGCGATCTGGTGCGCGTGGAGTCCGAACGCGGGCGCCCGCTGGGCACCGCGCTCTGGAGCAGTACCTCGCAGATTTCCCTCAGGTTTCTCGGCCCCGATGATGTGGCCGACGAGCGCGAGATGTTTCGCGATCGCCTGCGGGCCGCCCTCGCATTCCGCGACACGCTGGCGATTGACGCCACCGCCTGGCGGGCCGTCAACGCCGAGGCGGACCGGTTACCGGGCCTGATCGTCGACGTGTACGGCGACCCTTCGACTCCTGGTGATTCCAAGAGTCGCTCAGGGCAAGGTGGCCGCGTGGTTGTCTTGCAGACGCTGACGCAGGGCATGGACCGGCGTCTGGCGCTCATTACCGACGTTCTCGTGGAATTGCTGGCGCCCGTAGGCGTGCTGGCACGAAACGATCCGAAGGTTCGGCGGCTGGAGGGGTTGGCCGAAGAAACGGTCGTCACCTTCGGCGAGGTGCCGGACGTCGTGGACGTGCGCGAAGGTCCGGTACGCTACGCCGTTGACGTGCGCCTCGGTCAGAAGACCGGCCTGTTTCTGGACCAGCGCGAGAACCACGAAGCCGCGATGCGGTATGCCCATGGTCGCGGACTCGACGCGTTCTCGTACCATGGCGGCTTCGCGTTAAGGCTCGCAGCCCGTTGCGATGCGGTGGTCGCGCTCGATTCATCCGCGCCGGCCATCGCCCAGCTACAGGCCAATGCCGCCCGCAACGGCCTCGCGAACATCGAGGCCCGCGAAACCAACGTCTTTGACGAACTGCGCGAGTTCGAGATCGCGCGCCAGCGATTCGACACCATCGTGCTCGATCCGCCCGCGTTCGCGAAGAACAAGGCGTCGGTGGAGCGCGCCGCGGCCGGCTACAAGGAAATCAACTTGCGCGCACTTAAGTTGCTGACGCCGTACGGCTGCCTCATCACGTGCAGCTGCTCGTCAAATATTGACGAGGTCATGTTTCAGGACATTCTCGAACACGCCGCGGCCGACGCCCGCGTGACCGTGGCACTTGTCGAAAAGCGGAGCCAGGCGCGCGACCATCCAGTCCTCCTCGCCGCGCCGGAGACGCACTACCTGAAGTGCCTCGTCCTGCGGAAGCTCGCCTGACGCCCTCGCCGGGTGAACCTGCTATATTCGCGGCAGGATGGCCCAGCCAAGTTACGCACCGCTGACTGACGCGGACTTCGACCGCGCATTTCCCAATTCCCGCAAGGTCTACGTCGATGGGCCTCAGGGCGTACGCGTGCCGGTCCGGGAGATCGCCGTCTCCGGCGGTGAGCCGTCATTGCAGGTGTACGACAGTAGCGGACCCCGGCATCACGATCTGGAACGCGGCCTGCCGCCATTGCGGCGGGATTGGATCGTGTCGCGCGGCGACGTGACTGAGGTGGACACGATCGGGCCTGGCGCCACGCGCCGTGCCCTTCGCGCTCAGGCCGGCCGCGGGGTCACGCAACTGCACTACGCGCGCCGCGGCGACGTGACGCCGGAAATGGATTTCATCGCGTTGCGCGAAGGCCTGCCGGCGGAGTTCGTGCGCTCGGAAGTGGCGCGCGGCCGCGCCATCATTCCGGCGAACATCAATCACCCCGAACTCGAGCCGATGATCATCGGCCGCAACTTTCTGGTGAAGATCAACGCCAACATCGGCAACTCTGCCGTGGGATCGTCCATCACCGAAGAAGTGGACAAGCTGCGCTGGGCCACGCTGTGGGGTGCCGACACGGTGATGGACTTGTCGACCGGCAAGGACATCCACTTGACCCGCGAGTGGATCGTGCGTAACTCAGCCGTCCCGATCGGCACCGTGCCGATCTATCAGGCGCTCGAAAAAGTCGGCGGCCGGCCTGAAGATCTCACCTGGGAGATTTATCGCGACACGCTCATCGAACAGGCGGAGCAGGGCGTGGACTATTTCACCGTCCATGCGGGCGTCTTGCTGCGCTATATCCCGATGACGGCGCGCCGCCGGACAGGCATCGTGTCTCGCGGCGGCTCGATTCTCGCGAAGTGGTGCCTGTCGCACCATCGCGAGAATTTTACGTACACGCACTTCCGCGAAATCTGCGAGATCATGCGCGCCTACGACGTGTCGTTCTCGCTGGGCGATGGACTGCGCCCGGGCTCCATCGCTGACGCCAACGACGCGGCGCAGTTCGCGGAACTCGAGACGCAGGGCGAACTGACGCGCATCGCGTGGGAGTACGACGTGCAGGTCATGAACGAAGGCCCCGGCCACGTGCCCATGCACCTCATTCGCGAGAACATGGACAAGCAGCTGGCCTGGTGCCAGGAGGCGCCGTTCTACACGCTGGGGCCGCTGACCACGGACATCGCGCCGGGGTACGACCACATCACCTCCGCCATCGGCGCTGCGATGATCGGCTGGTACGGCACCGCCATGCTCTGCTACGTCACGCCGAAAGAGCACCTCGGCCTGCCGAATCGAGACGACGTCAAGGCCGGCGTCATCGCATACAAGATCGCGGCGCACGCGGCGGACTTGGCGAAGGGCCATCCCCGCGCGCAGGCGTGGGACGATGCGCTGTCGAAGGCCCGGTTCGAATTCCGCTGGGAGGATCAGTTCAGCCTGGCGCTGGATCCGGTCACCGCGCGCGCGTTTCACGACGAAACACTGCCCGCCGATGGTGCCAAGCTCGCGCACTTCTGTTCGATGTGCGGTCCCAAGTTCTGCAGCATGGAAATCACGCAGCAGATTCGAGAGGCGGCTGCCGCTGAAGGGGTGTCAGTGGAGCAGGCGGTTGAAGTGGGGCTGGAACTGAAGGCGGCCGAATTCCGCGAGGCCGAGGCCCGCCGGCCTATTTCAACGCCGGAATAACCTGAATCACGGTCCGGTAGCGCGTACCTGTCGTTCCCGAGACATGCAGGTACGCGTCGGTCACGGCCGGCCACGCGTAGTCCTTGACCACGATCCCCGGCCGCTGGGTCATCGTGCCGCTGTCGAACGTGCCGCGCTCGAACTGGTAGATCGCCGGCATCTTCGATAATTCCTCGCCGGACTTCTTGAGTTGCGTCTTGTAGAACTGCACGACGTCCAGATAGGTGTCGTTCGTCCCGAACGCGAACAGACGCTGGCCGGGCCCGACCTCGAACGTCTCGAGGAACACCGCGCACGGATAGAGCGGAATGCCGGCCAGGAGCGGATCGGCTGGCGTTGACCCGGCTGTCGCGCATTGCGGGGCACCAGCCGTCGACGTTGGCGTAGGCGTGACCTGCGTCCCGGGCTTCGGATCGGTCGGCTTCGGTGACGTCGTGGGCGGCGGTGCGCTTCCCGGGAACGGCGTCGGTCGAGGGACCGGCGTCTGCGTCGGCGGCGGAGCGGTTTGTGGCGCGAGCGGCGACGTGGCCAGGACCACGCTCACAGCGATCCCGGCGAGTCTCGGCCACGACTGAAGAAGCACACCGATATTATAGAACGGTGACGACCTTCGTTCCCGCATGCGCACGCGAATCCGATCGCCTGCTGCAGTCGATTCGCGAGTTGGTGATGTGCGAGTCGCCGAGCGACGATCCGGCCTCGGTGGACGCCTGCGCGACCCTGTTTGCCCGGCAACTGGCCGATGCCGGTGCGCGGATCGAACGGCGGGCCGCCGGGCCTGCCACAGCCGCGCATCTGGTGGCCACCTGGCCTGGCGACGGTCCGCGCGTGTTGCTGGTGGGCCACGTCGACACGGTGTGGCCGCGCGGGCAACTCCTGCGGCAGCCGCTCGAGACGCGCGACGGCTGCATGTTTGGCCCCGGCATTTTCGACATGAAGGCCGGCCTGGCCATCGCCACGACCGCGGTACGCGTGCTGACGTCGCTGGTGCCGGCTGCGGCGCGTCCCGCCATCACCTTTCTCGCCACGACCGATGAAGAAATCGGGAGCGGCACGTCGCGTGGGCTGATCGAGCAACTCGCGCGCGAGAGCGCCGCCGTGCTCGTGATCGAGCCGGCGCTGCCCGGCGGCGCGATCAAAACCGCACGCAAGGGCGTCGGCGAGTACGAGATTGTGGCCACAGGCATTGCGTCGCATGCGGGCGTCGATCCGGGCGCCGGCGCCAGCGCCGTCCACGAAATCGCGCACGTGATCAACGCCGTCGTCGCCTTGTCGGATCCTCAGGCGGGGCTCACGGTCAACGCCGGTGTCGTACACGGCGGGACGCGCCCGAACGTGGTGGCGGAGTCCGCGCGCGTCATGGTCGACGTGCGCGTGTCGCGGATGGCCGACGTGGAGCGGATCGAATCCGGGCTGCGCGGCTTGCGTGCGCGGGACTCACGCGTGACGTTGTCGGTGACGGGCGGCGTCAATCGTCCGCCGATGGAACGGACAGCCGGCGTCGAACGGCTGTATCTCCTCGCGCGCGACGTGGCTCGCGAGCAGGGATGGGATTTGACCGAAGGCAGCACGGGCGGCGGCTCTGACGGGAACTTCTGCGCCGCACTCGGCGTCCCCACTCTTGATGGGCTTGGCGCGCTCGGCGATGGCGCGCACGCGCTGCATGAGCACGTCGTTATCAAGGATCTCGTGCCTCGCGCGGCACTGCTCGCGGGGCTGCTGGCGCGGCTGGCGAGCGACCGAGCGATAAAGCGATAATAGGGAGAACATGAAAACTGCGCTGCTTCTTGCGTCACTTGCCACGCTGCTGATTCTGATCGGCGGAGCCATCGGCGGACAGGGCGGCGTCATCATCGCGTTCATCGTGGCCGTCGCGATCAATGCGACCAGTTACTGGTTCTCCGACAAGATCGTCCTGAAGATGCACCACGCGACCGAGGTCGGCGAAGACCACGTGTTGTTCCGCGTCACGCGGCGGCTCGCGCAGAAGGCGAATCTGCCGATGCCGCGCGTCTATGTGATTCCGAATCCCTCGCCCAACGCGTTCGCGACGGGACGCGACCCGCACCACGCGGCCGTCGCGGCCACTGACGGGTTGCTGCGCATCTTGTCCGAGACCGAGCTGGAAGGCGTCATCGCGCATGAGCTGGCGCACGTCAAGCATCGCGACATTCTGATCAGTTCAGTGGCCGCGACGATTGCGGCGGCGATCCTGATGCTCGTGCGCATGGCGCAGTTCGGGGCCATGTTCGGTGGCGGACGCAGTGACGACCGCGGCCAGAATCCCATCGCGCTCCTGGCGACGATTATCCTGGCGCCCATCGCCGCCATGCTGATTCAGGCGACGATTTCGCGCCAGCGTGAATTTGCCGCCGATCGTGGCGGCGCCGACATCGTCGGCTCACCGATGGGTCTGGTGACGGCGCTGCAGAAGCTGGACGCCGGCACGAAGCAGATTCCGATGGACACCAGCCCTGCGGTCTCGCACATGTACATCGTCAAACCGTTCGCTGGATTGGGCGGTCTCGGGAAGTTGTTTTCGACCCATCCGCCCACCGAAGAGCGGGTGCAGGCGTTGCTAGAAAACCGCGCGCGCTAGCCTTCGTAGCCGGCGGGCTTTAGCCCGCCGGTCCGCCTTGGGGGTCAGGCTAAAGCCTGACCCCTCTATTTATTAGTCTCCGCGCGCCACCATTCCAGCGTGTCCGACAGCATCTGCTCCACGCGAATGCGCGGTGCCCAGCCCAGTTCTGCGCGAATGCGCGCGGCGTCACCCTGAATTACCGGCACGTCGCTCGGCCGCAACCGGTCCGGATCCAGCGTCACTTTGATGGGGACTCGCGCGGCGTGTAACAGTTCCGCCAGCAGGTCGCCCACCTTCCACGCGCGGCCCGAACAGATATTGAAGGGCCGCCCGGCGGGCGCGGCGTCCATCAGCATGACGTAGGCCTCGGCGATGTCCCGGACATCGGTCATATCGCGGCGCGCATCGAGATTGCCGACGTGCACTTCCGGCTTGGCGAGGCCGGCTTCGATGCGCGCGACCTGCCGCGCAAAACTCGAGACGACGAAATCCGCGCTCTGGCGCGGCCCGGCATGGTTGAAGGGCCTCGCGATGACCACATCCATCCCGTCATCCAGCCATGCCCGCGACGCCAGTTGTTCCTGCGCGAGCTTCGACAGACCGTACGGCGTGGCCGGCACGAGCGGCGCGTCTTCATCCAGCGGATCGTCGGACACCTGATAGATCTGCGAGGACGACACGACCAGCACACGGCACGCGCGCCCGGATCGGCGCACGGCTTCGAGGATGTTGTGCGTGCCCATCACGTTGGTTTGGAGATGGGGCACGACGGTCGCGAACGATGAGCTGACCAGCGGCGCGCCGGCGACGTGGAAAATCTGCGTTGGCGCTGATTCCTCGATGCCGCGCGCTACGTCGTCGGCATCGGTAATGTCCACGGGCTGCCAATCGATATGGCGGTTGGGATCCGGCGGCCGTCCGGTCGGACGGTGCCAGGCGACCAGGGGCGCCCGGTCCGCGAGGCGGTCGAGGAGATGCGCGCCCGCGAATCCCGTCGCGCCCGTGACCAGAATTGTTTCGTTCGACATCGGTCAGGCGGTCGGCCGGGACCCGTACTGCTTCTCGTGGAACGCGCGGTAGGCCGGATCCTGTTCCTTGATCGGCCGCCACCACCACTCGTTCGCGCGATACCACTCGACGGTGTCCGCGAGGCCTGACTCGAATTCCATCGTGGGGCTCCAGCCGAGGCCGCGCAACTTGCTGGTGTCGAGCGCGTAGCGACGGTCGTGGCCCTGGCGATCGGCGACGGGCGTGATGAGCGACGTCGGGCGGCCGACGAGTGACAGAATCCGGTGCGTGAGATCGACGTTGCGGACCTCGTTGCCGCCGCCGATGTTGTAGACCTCGCCGTTCTGGCCGCGCTCGATCAGCAGGTCAACCCCGCGACAGTGGTCGTCCACGTGGAGCCAGTCGCGCACGTTGAGGCCGTCGCCATAGAGCGGCACCGGCTTGTTGTCGATGAGGTTCGTGATGAAGAGCGGAATGACTTTTTCCGGAAACTGATTCGGGCCGTAGTTATTGGACGCCCGCGTGACGACGACCGGCACGCCGTAGGTCGCCCAATAGCTGTACGCCAGTCGATCGGCGCCGGCCTTGCTCGCCGAGTACGGATTGCGCGGCCGGAGTTCGTCGGTTTCGCGGCTGTGCCCCGTCGGGACGCTTCCGTAGACCTCGTCGGTCGAGATTTGGACGAACCGCCGAAGATCCTTGGCTTCGCGCGCGGCTTCGAGCAGGACGAACGTGCCGAAAATGTCCGTGTGGATGAATTCGCCGGCGGCCTGGATCGATCGGTCCACGTGCGTTTCCGCGGCGAAGTGCACCACGATGTGCGAGGCACGCACGAGTGGCGCCGCGATGGCCGCGTCCGCGATGTCACCCTGCACGAACCGGTGACGCGGGCTGTCCATCACGTCGCGGAGGTTCTCGAGCCGTCCCGCGTACGTCAGCTTGTCCAGCGTGGTGATGTGCCAGTCCGGGTGCGCGCGGTGCGCCCAGCGGACGAAATTCGATCCGATAAATCCGGCTCCGCCGGTGACCAGTACTTCAATCATTGGTTATGCCGCCTTCGGCGTCGGTATTATCGCCCGAAGGCGCCCAGAGGAGGGGAAAACGAGCCGATGCCCGCGAGCGTGAACGAGATCGACATGCGCCGGTCCGGGACACTCGACACATTCGAGATCTGGTAATCGAAGGCAATGCCACAGCACTGCGCATGGTAATACGCGATGACCCGCTGCTGGATCAGTCGCTGGTGGAACACGTCGAGATTGAAGTCGTACGTGCCGCCGAATCGTCCGTCCAGCGTTTTGTACGACGCGCTCCCGCTGAAGGAATGCCTGACGGCGTTCGGGTCGCTGTATCCAGGGATGCCTGGCAGGTACTGCGTCTTCGCCCATCCGGCGAACATTTGGATGCGCGGCGTCGTGATGCCGGTGGAGGCGCCGTACGACTGCGGTGCCTTGGCGATCGGATGGATCAACATCGTGAAGCGGCCGGTCACGTCGTTGGCGGGTCTGACCTGGGCCTGGATCTGGATCGGTGAAAACGTCCCGGCGATCGGGGTCGGATAGTTGGGATCGACGGCACCGGCGGCCGCGTTCGTGTAGTAGGACTGCCCGATGCTGACGCGGACAACCTCTCGGTTTTGGGTTCCGCCCCCAGGCCTGGGGACGTTGGCCGTCACTCGATTCACCAATCCATAGTTCACCGTCATGGTGCCGCCGACGAGTTGATCCACGTAGTCCATCTGGATGAGCTGGCTCTTCTGCGTGAACGGAGACAAGTATTGGACGCTGAAGCCGGGTTCAATGGAATGCCGGAAAAGTTCTGCGTAGCGGTTCCCCGGCGTTTTGAAGACGCGTTCAAGCTTGGGACCGTCCACATCCGCTCGCAGATCGAGCAGACTGCGTGTAATGGGGACCGGTACGGCCAGGCCCGTCAGCGGATCAATGCTGTCGAGCCACTGGGTCACGTGCCACGCGGCTGTGGTCCCAACGTTGAGCCACAGCAGTCCGCGGGTCAAGGGCGCGCGCACCGTGCCCGTGCCATCGAACCGACTCACCGCCACCACCGGTTGCAGCTTGGCAGGATCGCGACTCTCGAAATGCACCACTTCGCCCGTCGCACCGAAGTAGACGTGCGAACCCTGCTTGAACAGTTCGCGATCGGCCAAGGACAACCTGACCTGCGGCAGGACGGCGCGCCCGACAGCCGTCTCGCCCGTGTACACGTCGTTGCGTTCGACCAGGGTATCGATGCGGAGCCTCTTGACGTAACCGCCCAAGGTGAAGCGGATTAACCGGTTGCGATTGGTCGAATCGGCGACGTTCTGCTGATAGCGCTGCTGGGTCGTGATGTCGCTGAAGTAGTTCGACGACCCGATCAGGCGAAACCCTCCGATGCCCTGGTTGACCCCACCGCGGATCTGATACGACCGAGCCGCCACGCGCGCAACCGACCCGTCGTCATTGAGTTGTTCCTTTTCGTCCAGCATCAAGAAGCGCACATCGCCGCCCGAATTTTGCAAGGCATAGCGATACTCCGAGCCAAAGGCCTGTCCGGCCTTGGAGTACCAGTCGTAGTTGAACGTCGCGTCCTGACTCCGGTTGATCGCCCAGAAGAACGCGTTGCTGAGGCCTTGGCCGCGAACGCCTGACGCCGAGTAGACCGGCAACAGGAACCCTGTCGCCCGGTCGTCGCTTTCGATCGGGTAATAGAGGTAGGGGAGATAGAGCACCGGCACGCTCTTGACGCGAAACTGCACATTCCTGAGGATCACGTGATCGTCCAGGACGACCGTGCCGGACGTGCCGCGCATTTCCCAGCGTGCGGTCGGTTGCACGCACGTGGAGAACACGCCGTTGGTCAGCTTGTAGGTGCGCGGTCCCATGCGCTCGATGCGCTCAGCCTTGAACCAGATCTCGGGCTCCATCGTCCCGAACATGCTCTTGTCCGCCTGCCCCTCCGTCAGTCTGGCGGTGCCGTACGCATTGAAGAAAGTGCCGAGCCGGGTTTGCCGATCCATTTCCATGCGATCGGCGTTCACGCGCAAGCCATTCTGCGTGACGAGGAGTTCGCCTTCGGCCGTGATCGTGCTTTCGTTCCACTCGATCTTCTTGGCAAAGATCTTGGTGCCGTCGCACTCGACGATGACATCGCCCGTCGCCCAGCCTGAGTTGGCTTGAATCGAGGAGGGGCCGGTCGGCTCGAACTTGTAAAGTTTGCAGTTCGAGAACAGGCCGCCCTGGTTTTGTGCCGATGCCTCTCGAGCCGACCCGAGGGTCAATACCAGAGCGAGGGCCAGTACGAGCCGGTGGATCGGGAAAGAAGGCGGGTTCACGCGGCGTTTCCGACCATATCACGACAACTTTGGGCGGATTTCTCCCGCCAGATAGAGTGAACCCGCGACGACCACGGGATTGCCGCGCGCGGCGGCGAGGGCAATGGCATCCATGGGTGATAAGACGGATTCCACGGGGATATCGGTCGCAACGAGTTGGCACGTTGCAGCCATCTCGCCGGGTGTCGCGGCCCGCGGCGAGTCGGCGGCCGTGCAGATGAAACAGGACGCGACCGGCGCCAGTGCCGCGATCATGCCGGCGATGTGCTTGTCCCGCATGGCGCCGACCACGATGGGCACGCGCTCAGGAAAGGCCTCGCGCACGTAGTCGGCCAGTGCGCGGGCTCCGGCCGGGTTGTGCGCGCCATCAATGAGGACGTCGTGCTCGTGCCATTGCCGCCACTCGAGGCGGCCTGGCCATTCCACGTCCTCAAGGGCGGTGCGAATGGCGGTGGCTGGCACCGTGAACTGACCGTTTGACGAGAGTTCTTCGAGAAGCCGCGTCGCCACGATCGCGTTGGCGATTTGATGCCGCCCCCGGAGCCGCAGATGCACGTCGCGGTAGGTCGTGTGGGGCGTGGCGATCGTGGTGATAAGCAGGCCACCGGCCATGACCGCCTCCGTCGTCACGTCGTCCGGCGCGAACACGAGACGCGCGTTCTGGCGCAGGGCGACGTCGGCAATGACCCCGCGAACCGCGTCGAGGTTTTCGCCGAGCACGGCCATTCGATCGCGCTTGATTACGCCGGCCTTCTCGCCGGCAATAGCTTCGATCGTGTCGCCGAGATAGGCCTGATGGTCATAGTCGATGGCCGTGATCGCGACCGCCACAGCGTCGACCGCGTTGGTCGCATCGAGCCGTCCGCCCAATCCGACTTCGAGCACCGCAATGTCCACGCGCGCGTCCCGGAACGCTTCGAGGGCCACGGCCGTCGTCGCTTCAAAAAAACTGGGGGGCGAGGGGAGCGCCGCCGAAGCGGACTGAATCCGCGTCGCGAGCGCATCGAATTCAGCGGTCGAGATTGCCTGGCCGTCGATCGCGAACCGCTCCTCGATGTTCAGCAAGTGCGGCGAGGTGTACCGGCCGGTTCGATAACCCGCCGCGCGCAAGCCACGCTCGACCATGGCCGTCACCGATCCTTTGCCGTTCGTGCCTGCGATGATCAGCGAGGGAAACGCCTGGTCCGGCCGGCCGAGTTCGCCGAGCAGGGCGCGAATCTGGTCCAGGCCGAGCTTGATGCCGATCTGCTCAAGCGAAAACAGATAGTCACGGGAGGACACGCGAACCAGCTTAGCTGGCCGTCGCCGGCGTCGTGGCGCCGGCGCCAGACGCAGGAGCCGTCGGGCGCTGATTCTGCGGCGGCAGGCCCATCATCGCGCGGATTGATCGGGCGATCGTGGCCTTGAGTTCGCGTCGATCGGTGACCAGGTCCAGGAAACCTTTTTCGATCAGGAATTCGCTGCGCTGAAAACCGTCCGGCAGCTTCTGGCGAATCGTCTGTTCGATGACGCGGGGGCCCGCGAATCCGATCAACGCCTTCGGCTCGGCGATATTCAGATCGCCCAGCATCGCGAAGCTCGCCGTGACGCCTCCGGTCGTCGGATCGGTAAGGATGGAGAGGTAGGGCAGTCCGGCCCGGTCAAGCCGGCCGAGCGCCGCCGAAATCTTGACCATCTGCATCAGGGACAGCGCGCCTTCCATCATGCGCGCACCACCCGAGCAGGAGACGACGATGAACGGCGCGCGCATGGAGAGCGCGAGTTCAGCGCCGCGCGTAATCTTCTCGCCCACCACCACGCCCATGCTGCCGCCGATGAAGCTGTACTCCATCGACGCGATGACCGTCGGCACGTCATCGACGGTGCCGGAGCCGACGACGATCGCGTCGTTCATGCCCGTGGCCTTGATCGTGTTCTCGAGCCGCGATCGGTAGGGCTTGGTGTCGGTGAACTTGAGCGGGTCGGTGGACCGGAGCCCGGCGTCGTACTCCGTCCACTCGCCGCGATCGAACAGCATCGCCAGACGCTCCTGCGAAGTCATGCGGAAGTGATGCCCGCACTTGCCGCAGACCTTCATGTTCTCAACGAGATCTTTGTTGTAGAGCGCTTTGCCGCAGGACGGGCACTTGACCCAGAGACCTTCGGGCACGCGGCTTTCTTTCGGTGTCGCCCTGATCGGCTTCTGCGTCTTCTTGAACCAGGCCATCGGCAAATTATAGATCTAGCGCGGCACGTAGTACTGCGTGCCGCGGCCCATTTGGCGGATCTGGCGGAGCAGATCGTCGACCGTCTGATCGCCCCAGCTCAAATCCACGTGGGACGTTTCGACAACGAGCAGGGGCGTGGCCGTGTAGTGAAAGAAGAAGTGGTTGTAGGCTTCGCTCAGTTCGGCCAGGTAGTCCTCGCGAGGCATCGGCACCTCGCTCTCCTCGCGCTTGGCGCGTTCGCGCATCAACCGATTGAGGAGGTCAACGGGCGCCTGCAGGTACACCACAAGGTCCGGCACCGGCACGTCCCGAGACACGAGGTCGAAGAGCCGCTGATAAATGTAGAGCTCGTTGTCGTCGAGATTTGTGTAGGCGTAGATCCGGTCGCGTTCGAAGACGTAGTCGCAAATCGTCGCTTGGGCAAACAAATCGCCTTGGCGCAGTCGCTGCAGCTGGCGGTGCCGGCCGAGCGTGAAAAACAACTGCGTCTGGAATGCCGCTCCGCCGCGGCCGGCATAGAACTCGCCCAGGAACGGATTGGCGGACTCGTCCAGCACGACCGCCGCGTTCAGCTTGGCGGCAAGGCGTTCGGCCAGCACGGTCTTGCCGAGCCCTGGCGGCCCCTCAATGGCGAGGTAACGAAAGTCCACGCGGGGAAAAGGTACCATACGAACGATGCGCATCGCCGCGGTGGGGTTGACGGTCCTGCGAATGCCTCTCGTGCGCCCGTTCGAAACCAGCTTTGGGCAAATGTCGGCCCGTGAGTTGATCCTGGTCGAAGTCGAGGACGCCTCCGGCGCCCGCGGCTGGGGTGAATGCGTCGCCGACGCCGATCCGTTCTACAGTTCCGAGACGACGACCACCGCCTGGCATGTGCTGGAGAAGTACCTGGTGCCGGCCGTTCTGGGCCGATCGTTCAGGACCGCCGCCGATCTGCCCGGCACTTGGACCCGCGTCCGCGGCCACCAGATGGCGAAGGCCGCGCTCGAGATGGCCGGCTGGGATCTGTTCGCGCGCCTGGCCAATCGTCCGCTCTGCGAGATGCTTGGTGCGACCGCTCGGCCGATCGAAGCGGGCGTATCCATCGGCATTCATCCGTCGGTCGACGCGCTGGTGGACCGCGTCGCCGAAGAAAAAGCCGCCGGCTATCGCCGCATCAAGATCAAGATCAAGCCTGGATGGGACGTGGCGCCCGTTGCGGCCATCCGCAAACGGTTCGGCGGTATTCCGTTGATGGTTGACGCCAACGCCGCGTACACCGAGGACGATGCCGCGCGACTGGCAGAACTCGATCAGTTCAACCTCATGATGATCGAGCAGCCCTTGGGCTATGGCGATCTGGTGCGTCACGCGCGGCTTCAGACAAAGCTCACGACGCCCATCTGCCTTGACGAGTCCCTGACCAGCCCGGACGAGGCTGCGGATGCGCTGGACATCGGCGCCTGCCGCATCATCAACATCAAGCCCGGACGCCTGGGTGGTTTCACGTCCTCGATCGCGGTGCATGATCTCGCCCGCGCGCGCGGCGTGCCGCTGTGGCATGGCGGCATGCTCGAGACCGGCATCGGGCGCGCGCACAACCTGCACTTGTCGGCGTTGCCCGGGTTCACGCTGCCGGGTGACGTGGCCGCGAGCCGCCGGTATTTCATTCCCGATTTGATCGATCCGCCGATCGAGGTGAGTCCCGACGGCACGATTCCCGTGCCGCCGGGCCCCGGCATCGGCGTGACTCCTGTCCCCGAGCGCGTTCGCGCCGCGCGCACACACTCTGAGAGGTACCGAGCATGATGCGGCGATTCAAAATCGGCCGAGCCCGTCTTGGGGTATTGGCCGTCGTCTTGATGGTGACCGCGGAGTGCGCACCCAAAGGACCGCCGCCCGCGCAACCCGTGGCCCCGCCCACGCCGCCGCCGGTTTCAATCGACCGCAAGGTGGGCTGGATCCTCCGGCTCGAACAGCAGCGCGTCCTCACTGATCCGGCGGCCGGTGCGGATTTGACGAAGCTCGTGACCGACGCCGATGCCGGCGTGCGCCGCCGCGCCGCGCTGGCCATTGGCCGCGTCGGTTTGCCGGAAGGCGTCCGGCCGCTCGTCGCGGCGTTAGCGGATTCGCAGGAGTCCGTGCGCGCCATGTCCGCGTTCGGCCTGGGTCTGCTGGCTGATCCGGCCGCCGCGGCGCCTCTCGAAGCTGCGCTCGCCGATCCGTCCGCGATCGTCCGGGGACGCGCCGCCGAAGCACTCGGACAACTGGGTACGACGTCGGCCGCCGCCGCGATCGCGACGTCCGCCGCCCCATGTCCGGCGCTCATCGCGCCGCTCGCGTCAGACGATGAGGAGTATCCGAAGAGCGGTGAGATTGAGGCGTGCCGCCTGTCGATTCTGGCGCTCGTGCGGCTGCGGCAGTTCGATGCACTCGCGCGCGTCGTGCTGGCTGATGGCAAACCCGTGTCGTCGTGGTGGCCGGTCGCGTTCGCACTGCAGCGGAGCCGCGATCCGCGGGCGGCTGATGCGTTGAACCAGTTAACGGCCACGCCCGGCGTCTACACCGCGGCCTTTGCGTTTCGCGGACTCGCCGATCTCAAGGATAGCCGTGGCGTTGCGCCGGCGCTGGCGGTGGTCGGCCGCACCGACGCGGACCCGCGATTGCGTGCCGAAGCGATTCGCGCGCTGGGCCGGACGGGCGACGCGCGGGCCGTGCAGCCGCTGATGGCGTTGCTGTCGACCCGGGTGACGCCGACCAATCTGGTCCTCGAGACGATCAGCGCGCTCGGCGCCCTGGGTAATCCGCGCGCGTTTGCCCGGATGCTCGATCTCTTCTCGGCGCCATCGCCACAGGTCCGGGCCGGCGCCATGGCAGCGGCCGCGAAGATGGATGCCGAAGGCTTTCTGCTGGCGCTTTCGAGTTCAGAGATCGATCGCGACTGGTCGGTGCGAGCCGCCTTGGCATCGGTCTTAGGCACCCTGCCCGCCGACATGGCCCGGCCGGCGATCACGGCGCTGGCGGACGATACCGACACGCGCGTGCAGGCCCCTGCTCTTGGCGCGCTGGCGAGGGCCGGCTCGCCTGATCTGGACAAGCGGCTGTTCGACGCGTTGGCGGCGCCGGACTTCGGGCTGCGGGCGGCCGCGGCGAATCTGCTGGCCGATCATCGCCCGGCAGAAGGCGCCGCGCGGCTGGCGGCGGCGTACGTCCGCGGCGAGAGTGACGCCACACCTTCGGCGCGGCTGGCGGCGATTGATGCGATCGCGCGTTACGCACCGCCGGAAGGGCCCCAGATTCCTCAAGTCACCGAAACCCTCACGCGCGCGTTGGGCGATCGCGAATGGCCGGTGCGGCTGCGGGCCGCGACGCTCCTGCGGCAGCGCGGGGTTACGACCGCCGCGCCGTTGCGGCCGGCGCCGATCCGGCAGACCCCGGAGTTCTTCGAGTCCGATCGCATCCTGCGGCCCACCTATTCGCCCCAGGTGTATGTCGAGACCCCCGAGGGCACGATTCAGATCGAACTCGACGTCATCGAAGCGCCGCTCACGACGCTCACGTTCATCGAATTGGCGCGATCCGGGTTCTTCAACGGCGTGAAAGTGCATCGCGTGGTCCCCAACTTCGTCGTGCAGGCGGGCGATCCGCGCGGCGACGGGCAAGGTGGCCCCGGCTTCACGAGCCGCGACGAGTTCGGCACGCGTCCGTTCGTGCGGGGTGCAGTCGGCATGGCGCTCGGCGGCCCGGAGACGGCCGGCAGCCAGTTCTTTGTGACGGTGTCGCCCCAACCGCACCTGGATGCGCGCTACACGATCTTCGGCCGGGTGGTGCGCGGGATGGAATTGGTCGATCAGATGTCAGTGGGCGCGGTGATTACGAAGGTGACCGTGCTCGATGGAGCAGGGCAGAGGTAAGAAGTCAGAAGTCAGAAGTCAGAAGTCAGAAGTCAAAAAAAAGGGGGCGACAGCCGCCCCCTTTCTCTTTTAATGGGCCGGGTGGCTTACCGCTTCTTGCCGCCCTTTTTCTTGCCCTTGGCTGCTTTCTTCGCCATGTGTCTTGTCCCTCCCTTCACGTGGTTTTGTCTTTCGCGGGGCTCCACTGCGTCGCGGCGTTGCTGCCGACCGGCACGCCCACGCTGCGCACGCAGCGCCCTCGCTTCGTTGCGAACACCGGCTGTTCGCGATCACCAAAAAAAATAGGTGCGCACCGAAGTGCCGCACCTTTGTCGCGTCGCGCGCTTGTGAGCGAACGCCTCGTACTGACGGTCAGCGTCGTCTCGCTGTCCGTACCCAATACATGGGCTGAGTCAGTCGCTCTCACGCAAGCGTAGATTATGGATGAGCCTTCACACTGTCAAGCACAAAGTGGTGTGCGGTGACGGCCGTCGTCAGCCGAAGAGGCTCGTGCGCATCTCTTGCTTGTCACGATGACGCTCGAGGGCGAGCGCGATCAGTCGATCGACGAGCGCCGGATAGTCCACGCCGCTGGCGCCCCACATCTTCGAGTACATGCTGATCGTCGTGAAGCCCGGCATCGTGTTGATCTCGTTGATGAACAACGCCCCGGTCTCGCGGTTGAGCAGAAAGTCGACGCGCGCCAGGCCCGCGCCGTCGATCGACTGAAACGCGAGGAGCGATTGACGCTGCACCTCCGCCACGATCGTGGCGTCGATCGATGCGGGGATCTCGGTCTTCGATCCGGCGTCGATGTACTTCGCTTCGTAGTCGTAGAACTCGCGCAACGGCACGATTTCGCCGGGTACCGACGCTTCCGGCGCAGCGTTGCCCAGGACGCCGCATTCGATCTCGCGCGCGTTCGGCACGGCCTCTTCCACCACAATGCGGCGATCGAACGACGCGGCCAGATCCACCGCCGCGGCGAGATCGACCTTCGCCGAGACCTTTGAGATCCCGACGCTCGATCCCATGTTGGCGGGCTTCACGAAGAGCGGATAGGTCAGGGCCTTGTTGACGCGCGTGGCGACGCCGGCGGGATTCGCCTGCCAGTCGCGCCGATCCACGGCTTCCCACTTCGGGACGTTGAGGCCGCTTGCCCGGAAGAGCGTCTTCATCACGAGCTTGTCCATGCCCGTCGCCGACGCGAGGACGCCGCACCCGACGTAGGCGACGTTCGCCAGCTCGAGAAGGCCTTGAATCGTGCCGTCTTCGCCCAGAGGGCCATGCAGCACCGGGAACACGACGTCCACGCCGAGTCCGGTCAATGTGAGCGCTGACGACTGGTCGTCGCCATCCGACGGCCGGTCGAGCACCACCATCGTTTGGTCGCCGGGCCGGGGGGGCAGCAGCACTTCACGGCCGCCGCGGACGCGCGTGCCTTCGGTGCGCGCCTGCTCGATCACTTCCGCCGCCGAGGCGGCTGATGGCGCGCGGTCCGGCAGGATCCAGCGTCCGTCCTTTTCGATGCGGACGGCGACCGGTTCGTAACGTTTGCGACTGAGATTGGCCCAGACGGCGGCCGCCGATGCCAGCGAGACTTCGTGCTCTCCGGATCGTCCGCCGTAGAGCACCGCAACACGAAGTCGTTTCACGGGGACCTTGGAAGGGGTTGCGTGGCGGGCCACCGCGGCACGCACTGGAAGTCATTATAGGCTAGCCGTCGTGAGCGCTGACTTCGCCTTCCGCGTCCTGGCTAAAGATGGACGGGCCCGCCGCGGATATCTTCATCTCGCACACGGCGATGTGCAGACGCCGGCCTTCATGCCCGTCGGCACGCGCGGCGCCGTCAAGGGCATCACCATGGCCCAGCTGGATCAACTCGGCGCGGAGATCATGCTGGCGAACGCGTATCACCTCCACGTGAGGCCCGGTGACGAAGAGATTGCCCTGGCGGGCGGGTTGCACAAATTCGCCGGCTGGTCGAAGCCGATCCTGACCGACTCGGGCGGCTTCCAGGTCTTCAGTCTGTCCGGCCGGCGCACCATCAGTGAGGAGGGCGTCGTCTTCCAGTCACACCTGGATGGCAGTCCGCTTCACCTGACGCCGGAGTCCGTCGCGGATCTTCAGGCGCGGCTCGGGTCCGACGTCGCGATGGTGTTTGACGAATGCACGCCGTGGCCGATCGATCACGACATCGCAGCCGCGGCGATGCGCCGCACACTCCGGTGGGCGCGCCGGGCTCGCGATCGCTTTGAGACGCTCGGATCCGGTCCGGCCCCCGGCGTGCTGCGCGCCACGCCGGGTCAGGCGCAGTTTGGAATCGTGCAGGGCAGTACCTATAAGGACCTTCGCGACGAGAGCGTCGCCGGCACGGTGGCGGTCGGGTTCGAGGCGTATGCGATTGGCGGACTATCCGTCGGGGAGCCGTCCGAGGCGATGTACGACATCGCTGGCCATACGGCGGAGCAGCTGCCGGAAACGGCTCCCAGGTACTTGATGGGGGCGGGGATGCCCAATGACCTGGTCGAAGCGGTGGCCCGCGGCATCGACTTGTTCGACTGCGTGCTGCCGACCAGAAATGCCCGTAATGGACAGCTCTTTACCCGTCAAGGCCCCATCTCGATCAAGAATGCCCGATACGCCCGGGATCCGGGGCCGGTGGACGCGGAGTGCGAGTGTCCAACCTGCCGGTCACATTCCAAGGCGTATCTGCGGCACCTGTTCATGGCCGGGGAAATGGCGAGCGGCATCTTGAATACGGTGCACAATCTCCACTTTTACCTTGACACCATGCGCCGGATTAGGAAGGCTATTGAGTTCGGAATTTTCGAAGATTTTAGACGTGAGTTCCTCGACGCGTACTTATGAATGTAATCAGCCTGCCGCTCGTGATCGCCCAGACGGCCCAGCCGACCCAGAACCTGCTGGTGCAGCTTTTCCCGTTCGCCATGATGTTGGCGATTTTCTATCTCCTGGTGCTGATGCCCATGCGCAAGCGCCAGAAGAAGGTGGCGCAGTTTCAGGCGTCGCTCAAGGTCGGCGATAAGGTGATTACGACCGGTGGCATCTACGGCGAAGTCACGCGGATCGAAGACACGAGCGTTCAGGTGCAGATTGCCGAGCGCGTGCGGATTTCGGTGGCCCGGGCGTCGATAGGCGGCTATCAGGGTGAGGAGCCAGTCGTCAAAGCTGACGGCGGCGGTATCTAGTTCATGAACAAGAATCTTCGCTGGAAAGCTCTACTCATTGCGGCCGTCACGCTCGTGGCGGTCTGGTCGTTCGTCCCGCCGAAGCAGAAGATCAAGCTCGGCCTCGACTTGAAGGGCGGCGTGCACCTTGTCTACAAGGTGGTGACTGACGCGGCCCTCAAAGTCGAAACTGACACGAGCTCCGAACAGGTGGTGGCGGCCGCCAAGACCGCCGGCATCTCGCTCGGCGCCGTCAAGGTGCTCAATCTCACCGAGTTCCAGGTGGACGGCGTCCCAGCCGGGAGCGACCAGCAGTTCCGGACGGTAGCGGACACCACCGTGGGCGGCGTGTTCAACCGGGAGAACGGCGATACCACGGGCAGCTACATCTTTAAGATGAAGCCGAATCTGGTCGTCAATACCCGCGCCCAGTCGGTGGCGCAGGCGATTCAGACGGTCGAACGCCGCGTCAACGAACTTGGCGTGTCCGAACCGATCGTGGCGCCCTACGGCACGGCCGGCAATCAGATCGTCATCCAGCTCCCCGGCGTAAGCGACATCAACCACGCGAAGAGCATCATCAAGAGCACCGCGCAGCTCGAGATCAAGCTGGTGGAAGGTGAGGCGCCCGACGAAACGTCGCTGCTGGCCTCGCACGGCGGCAAGGTGCCCGAGGACATGCAGGTCGTGCCTGGTGATTCCGGCCGGGAGGGCGACACCTCGACCACGTTCTACCTGTTGCGCAAAGTGGCCGCGATCACCGGCCGCGACCTTCGAAACGCCAAGCCGACGATGGACAGCAACGGCCTGCCGGCGGTGAGTTTCACGCTGAACAGCGACGGCGCGCCGAAATTCTCGCGCGTGACCGGTGAAAACATCGGCCGCCAGCTGGCCATCATCCTGGACGGCCGTGTGCGGTCGGCCCCGCGGATTGATGGTCGGATTTCGACGGATGGGCAGATTACCGGCAGTTTCACGCAACAGGAGGCGCAGGACCTGTCGCTGACCCTGACGTCCGGCGCACTGCCGGCGCCGCTCGAATTGCAGGAATCGCGCGAAGTCGGCCCGTCGCTCGGCGCCGATTCCGTGCGAGCCGGCATCATGGCCTCGGCCGTCGGCCTGGGTCTCGTGACGCTGTTCATGCTCTTCTACTACAAGCTCGCCGGCATCAACGCGTTCGTCTCGGTCACGCTGAACCTGATCATCCTGATGGGCTTCATGTCGTACCTGGGCGCGGTCATGACGCTGCCGGGCATCGCCGGGTTCATTCTGACGATTGGTATGGGCGTCGATTCCAACGTGCTGATCTTCGAGCGCATCCGCGAAGAACTCGCGCTCAAGAAAGGCGCCCGGCAGGCGATTGCCGCCGGCTTCGATCGCGTGTTCATCACGATCGTGGACACGCACGTATCGTCGCTCATCGCGGCCGCGTTTCTCTTCCAGTTCGGCACCGGGCCCATTCGCGGGTTCGCGACGACCCTGTTCTTCGGTTTGATTAGTAACGTGTTCACGGCCGTGTTTGTCTCGCGGACCCTCTTCGAGTTCATTCTTTCGAGGCGGCCAGCAGGGGCGACGCAGCAAATCAGCGTCTAGAGATTCAGACCGGAGCCGGATACAAGACCATGCGTATTTTCGATAATCCGAACGTCAACTTCATCAAATGGCGCTGGCACGCGTTGGTGCTGTCGGTCGCCGTCATCGGCGCCGGGCTCTTCAGCATCGTGACCCAGGGGCCGAGGCTCGGCGTGGACTTCTCGGGCGGCACGGTGATGGAGCTGAAGTTCGCTCAGCCTACCAACGAAGAGGCCGTGCGTAAGGCGTTGCCCAACTCCAACGACGCTGTGGTCCAAACCCTGGGCGACCCCAAGGACAACAAGATCATGATCCGTCTGCCCATGGCGGCAGAGGACTCGAACCTCGAGGCGAAGGGCCTCGAAGTGGAGACCGCCCTGCGCGCGGCCAACGTCGGCAGTTTCACGATTGAGAACAAGGAGATCGTCGGGCCCGTGATGGGCGAGGACCTCCGCAACAAGGGCATGTGGGCGACCATCGCGTCGCTCGGTGGCATCACGCTCTACATCTGGTTCCGGTTCCGCCTGACGTTCGCCATCGGCGCAATCGCGGCGACGCTGCACGACGTCCTGGTCACCCTGGTCTTCCTGCACTGGTTCGGCTACGACCTGTCGCTCAACGTCGTCGCGGCGCTGCTGACCATCACCGGCTACTCGGTGAACGACACCATCGTCATCTTCGACCGCGTGCGTGAAAATCAGCGGACGGCCAAGAAGGTGGCGCTCGAGGACGTGGTCAACAGGAGCGTCAACCAGACGTTGTCGCGGACGATCATTACGGCCGGCACGACGTTCCTGTCCGTGATCGCGCTGTTCCTGTTTGGCGGGGAAGTGCTGCATGGTTTGGCGTTCACGCTATTGGTCGGTATCGTGACGGGGACCTATTCGACGATTTTCATCGCCTCGGCCATTGCGATCATGCTGAGCCCGAAGAAGCCGCTTGACGCCCCTGCGGGAGCCGCTGTTCGGGCTCGCCGGGCCTGATCCAGACCCGTGCACCTCATCACGGCCGCGTGGCTCGGCGCGGTTCAGGGGCTCACTGAGTTCCTGCCGATTTCCTCGACCGCGCACTTGCTGCTGGCCGAGCGGGTGATCGGCTTTGACGATCCGGATAGCGCGTTCACGATCATCATCCAGTTCGGTTCGATCCTGGCGGTCATGTGGCTGTACCGGGCGAAGATCTGGAGCGTGGTGCGCGGCCTGCCGAGCGACCGCGACGCGCAGCGGTTCGCGCTGATGATTGTGGTGGCCTTCGTGCCGGCGATGATCGCCGGGCTGGCGTTTGGCAAACAGGTGAAGGGCGTCCTGCACGAGAGTCCGCGTGTCTTTGCCTGGGCGTTCATTCTGGGCGGCGTGGTGATGCTGGCCGTCGAGCGATTTCGTCCGGTGCCCGACGTGACGGCTGTTGACCGGACCCCCATGGGCCGCGCGCTCGGCATCGGTGTGTGTCAGGCGCTCGCGTTGATTCCCGGTGTTTCGAGGTCCGGCGCGACGATTGTGGGCGGTTTGTTGATGCGGCTCGATCGCAAAGCCGCCGCGGAGTTTTCGTTCTTTCTGGCGGTGCCGACCATGGCGGCCGTGTTCGCGAAGGATTTGTGGGAAGTCCGCCATCAGCTCAGCCCGGATCGGTCGGCTGAAATTGCCGTGGGATTTGTGATGGCCTTTGTCGCCGCGCTGCTCGTGGTGAAGCCGTTTCTGCGCTTCGTCAGTCGATCGGGATTTGCGCCGTTTGCTTGGTACCGGATCGCGGCAGGCATTGCGATCCTGGCTGCCTTGGCCATGGGGAAGCTGTAGCCGTGCTCGGGTGGTTGCGCCGTAACTTCATTGCCGGGTTCTTCGTGACCGTGCCGTTGGCCGTCAGCGTGGTGGCCATCGTCTGGGTGTTTCGATTTGCCGATGGCCTGACCAGTGGTCTGGGCGCCCGGCTGTTCGGGCAGCCATGGCCCGGACTGGGCATCATCGTGACGGCGGCGTTCATCCTGACGGTTGGCGCGTTGACGACCAACGTGTTCGGCCAGCGGATGCTGAAGCGGAGCGAAGAGCTGTTCCTGCACGTGCCGCTGTTCAAGACCGTCTACGCCCCGGTCAAGCAGCTGTTGTCGGCGTTTTCCCCGGACAACGAGTCCGGTTTCAAACGAATGGTGCTGGTCCAGGATCAGGCCAAGGGGGCCGTGTTGGGCTTCCTGACCAAGGAATTTACGGTGGATCGCGGCCGGGGGCCGGAGACCTGGCTGGCGGTCTACGTGCCGACCAACCACCTTTATCTCGGAGACATCCTGATTTGCTCGCCGGACCGCGTGTCTTATCCGAATCTGACGGTCGAAGAGGGGATCCGGGTCTTTTTGACAGGTGGCACCGGCCTTCCCGAGAAGATGCGCGTTACGGCCGAAGACAACGTAAACTAGGGCGTTTACTTTTGACCGCGAAGTCCGCGACGTAGGAGCGGCGCTGAGCGGGCGAGCGGGGGTGGGGCCCCGCGAGCAATTTAAGGAAAGACCGCGAAGCCCGCGACGTAGGAGCGGCGCTGAGCGGGCGAGCGGCGAAGAGCCGCGAGCCGCGAGCGGGGGTGGGGCCCCGCGAGCAATTTAAGGAGAGAAGACAGCGATGAGGGCAGGTATGAATCGGCGATGGTTGTGGGTGTGTCTGGTGGCGGCGTTGGCCATTGGCACCGGAGCGCCACTTCTGGCGCAGGCACAGGCTCCTGCGGCTCCGCACGGCGGAGAAGCCAATCTTCACCTTCCCGACCTCTCGACGGTCTCCTTCCAGGGCGTGGCCGGCAACAAGCTGCTGATGGTCGGCGTGCTCGTCAGCGCTCTCGGCATGCTGTTCGGGCTGCTGATCAATCGCCAGCTCAAGAACATGCCGGTGCACCGGTCGATGCTGGAGATCTCCGAGCTCATCTACGAGACCTGCAAGACCTATCTTTTGCAGCAGGGCAAGTTCCTGATGATCCTCTGGGTCTTCATCGGGCTCATCGTCGCGTTCTACTTCGGCGCGCTGGCGACGTCTATTGACCCGGCCACCGGCGCCGCGACCAGCGGCATGCCGCTCGGCAAAGTCGCGATCATTCTGATCTTCAGCCTCGTCGGCATCGCGGGCAGCTATGGCGTGGCCTGGTTCGGCATCCGTGTCAACACGTATGCGAACAGCCGCACGGCGTTTGCGAGTCTGCGCGGCAAGCCCTACCCCTGCTACGCGATTCCGCTCAAGGCCGGCATGAGCATCGGCATGCTGCTGATCAGCGTCGAGCTGATCATCATGCTGTTTATCCTGCTCTTCATTCCGGGCGACTACGCCGGGCCGTGTTTTATCGGCTTCGCCATCGGCGAATCGCTGGGCGCAGCGGCGTTGCGAATCGCCGGCGGCATCTTTACGAAGATTGCCGACATCGGCGCCGACCTGATGAAGATCGTCTTCAAGATCAAGGAAGACGACGCGCGTAACCCGGGCGTGATCGCCGACTGCGTGGGCGACAACGCGGGCGACTCGGTCGGCCCGTCGGCTGACGGGTTCGAGACCTACGGCGTCACGGGCGTCGCGCTCATTTCCTTCATCCTGCTGGCGATTACGGATGCCACGGTGCAGGTCCAGCTACTGGTCTGGATCTTCATGATGCGCATCGTCATGGTGATCGCGTCGGCCGGGTCCTATTGGCTCAACGAAATGATGGCCAAGAGCCAATATCAGAACGCCGACAAGATGAACTACGAGGCCCCGCTGACGCGCCTCGTCTGGCTGACCTCGGTCGTGTCGGTCATATTCACCTACGCGGCTTCGTATCTTTTGATTCCGGACCTGGCCGGCAACACGACGTTGTGGTGGAAGCTGTCCACGATCATCACCTGCGGCACGCTGGCGGGCGCGATCATCCCGGAACTCGTCAAGGTCTTCACCTCGACCGAATCGGCCCATGTGCGTGAGGTCGTGACGTCGTCTCGCGAAGGCGGCGCGTCGTTGAACATCCTGTCCGGCCTCGTCGCGGGCAACTTCAGCGCCTACTGGATCGGTCTCGCCATCATGGCGTTGATGGCCATCGGCTACGTCGTCAGCGGCGGCATCGTGAGAATCGACGCGGCGGGCGTCGCGACGCCGATGATGCTCGCGCCGGCCGTGTTTGCGTTCGGCCTGGTGGCATTCGGCTTCCTGGGCATGGGCCCGGTCACGATCGCCGTCGATTCCTACGGCCCGGTCACCGACAACGCGCAGTCGGTCTACGAGCTCTCGACGATTGAACAGATTCCCAACATCAAGGCGGAGTTGAAGAAGGACTTCGGCTTCGACGTGGACTTCGAGAAGGCCAAGCACAACCTCGAAGAGAACGACGGCGCCGGCAACACGTTCAAGGCCACGGCCAAGCCCGTGCTGATCGGCACGGCGGTCGTCGGCGCGACCACGATGATTTTTGCGATTATCGTGGCGCTGACCGAAGGCCTCAAGCCCGAGTATCTCCAGTACCTGTCCATTCTCCACCCGCCGTTCCTGCTCGGCCTGATTACGGGCGGCTCGATGATCTACTGGTTCACGGGCGCGTCCACCCAGGCGGTCACGACGGGCGCGTACCGCGCGGTTGAGTTCATCAAGGCGAACATCAAGCTCGAGGGATCGACCAAGGCCTCGGTCTCCGACTCCAAGAAAGTGGTGGCGATCTGCACGCAGTATGCGCAGAAGGGGATGTTCAACATCTTCCTGAGTGTCTTTTTCGGGACACTGGCGTTCGCCTTCGTCGAGCCATACTTCTTCATCGGCTATCTGATTTCCATCGCGCTGTTCGGGTTGTTCCAGGCGATCTTCATGGCCAACGCCGGCGGCGCGTGGGACAACGCGAAGAAGATTGTCGAGGTCGAGCTGAAGATGAAGGGCACGCCGCTGCACGACGCGACGGTCGTGGGCGACACGGTCGGCGACCCGTTCAAGGACACCTCGTCGGTGGCCATGAACCCGGTCATCAAGTTCACGACGCTGTTCGGCCTGCTGGCCGTCGAGCTGGGTGTGAGTGTGACCCGGGAGCAGGGCGCAGGTCTGACGCACGGCCTGGCGGCCGCGTTCTTCCTGGTCTCGGTGTTTTTCGTGTGGCGGTCGTTCTACGGGATGCGCATTGGCGGCAAGGCCGCCTAGACCGTAGCGGGCGTTGCCATCGATCCGAAATCTGCGGAGCGGTGTCTAAGTGGATAGGACGATTCCGTAGGTCTACGGATCGTTCGTTGACACCGTTTTTTGGCTCTGACTATAATCCCGGACTTCGTGTCGGGCGTCCGAGCCAGACTCAGAGATGAGTAACGAGTAAGGAGACGTAAAGTGCCACGTGAAATGTTCAATGACGTCGTCGACCCCTCGGTCAAGGTCGGGACGAAGCAGTGGTATACGATTCCGCTCTCGTTTTTGGCCCACATGGCCGTGCTGGTGGCGTTAGTCGTCATCCCGCTGCTGGCCTCGGACATGGTGCCGACACCGCAGTCCGTGCTGGCGTTCGCGACGATGCCGCCGCCTCCACCACCACCACCCCCGCCGCCACCCCCGCCGTCGGCGCCGACGCCGCAGGTGACGACGCCGGTTATCCCGAACGCGGCGCCGATTGAGGCGCCCAAGGACATCAAACCCGAACCCCCGGCGCCGCCGAGCATGAGTATCGCGGGCGTGCAGGGTGGTGTGCCCGGTGGCATCCCTGGCGGCGTGCCGGGTGGTATCGTCGGCGGCATTCAGGCGCCGCCGCCTCCGCCACCGCCG
>Ga0315912_10000700_pt1 | contig 52340 bp, 40 predicted proteins | sample VfabasoilMG_FD_204469 | JGI IMG/M metagenome (GOLD analysis project Ga0315912, IMG submission 204469) | Garden soil microbial communities collected in Santa Monica, California, United States - V. faba soil | ecosystem: Environmental > Terrestrial > Soil > Garden | place: USA: California...
ACACCGGCATGGACCGGCAGGGTGATACCCCGGTCTGCCAGGCCCTGCTCGAAGATCCCGAAGCTCCGGGTGTCGAAGCCGAACTGGGTGGCGATGTGCATGGTGAGACCCGTGGCGCGGGCAATGGCCTGCTTGCGCTCCAGCACCTCCCAGAGCACCTCGTCCGGCACCACCGGGTGGCCCTCGGGATGGCCGGCCACGCCGACCCGCCTGATCCCGGCGTCGTGAACCACACCGCTTTCGAGCAACTCGAGCGTGCTGGAGAACGCGCCGTTGGGAATCGCAATATCACCGGCCACCAGCAGAACCTGCTGTACGCCGGCCGCAGCCAGCACGCGAAGCCGTTCGCGCAGACGGTTCGCATCGGCGACGCGCCTCGCGATGACATGGGGTGAAGCCGTGAGTCCGAGTTCCTGGATACGCAGCGCGACGCGAACCACGTCATCCGGCGAGGTCTTCGGCGTGTTCGCCACGTACACCGGGAAGCCCGCGGGCAGGATGCGCGCCATCTCGTCGAGCAGCTTCTCGTCGTGAGGCGTCACCTCGGTCGAACCCGCCGCAACGAAGTTGCTCAGCTGCTGGCGGAGGCTCATGGCTTCCGGCGCGTTGATCACTGCATTCACCGAGTTCCCTTTCGCCGTTCGGCGGCTGGTAGACGGCGTGCAAATTAGCGGTGCGCGCGCCCGCGCTGAAATCGCTTGTTCGGATGTGTGCTATCGGCCTACAAGGCGCATTGGCCGTGAACGAAAACTCGATGACGAGCGAAGGCCTCACCCGCGCCTTGCGTTTACCATCGGCCGCAAGGGGGTATTCAGCGTGAGTGAGAGTTCAACGATGGCGGTCCCTCCGCCGACCGCAAACCCTTCCACCACTTCCGCCGCGGCCGGCGAACCGTGGCCATCACCCGCGCACCGCTGGTACGCCGTGACGCTGTTCGGCTTCACGATATTCACCCTGTTCGCGGCGCTGCCCATCACCGGCCTGGTGTTCTCGCAGGTCAAGGCGGACTTTCAGCTCAACGACAAGGAGGTCTCGCTGCTGCTGGTGACGATCCCGATGTGGGTGCTCGCGTTCGCCAGCCTGCCCATCAGCCGTCTCGCCGACTCCTTCAGCCGCAAGTTCATCATCGGTATCGGCCTGGTTCTGCTCGGCATATTCGGCATTGCGGCGGCCCTCGCGACCACGCTGACGGCGTTCCTGATTGCGCGACTCCTCGGCGGCGTCGGCGGTGCGGGCAACGGCTCGGCGACGTTCTCGATGCTGGGCGACCTCTTCCCGCCGGAGAAGCTGCCGAAGGCTTTCGCGGTGATGAACATCGGGTTCTGCGCCGCGCTCGGCCTGCCCTACATCATCGGTGGGCAGGTGTTCGGCGCCCTGGCAAGCATGCAGTCGTTGTCGCTGCCGCTGGTGGGTGAAGTGCGACCGTGGCAGTCCATGCTGCTGATGATCGGCATTCCCGACCTGTTGCTCGGCTTGCTGATCGTATTCACGCTGCGCGAACCCAAACGCCGCGCGCGCATGTTGTCGAATGCCGCGTCGGCCCAGGGTGCCGCGCGCCGCGCCATTCCGGTAAGGGACATCGCGAAATACCTGTGGACCAACCGCAGCGCGTTCTGGCCGATGTACGTCGGTCTCGGGCTCAACACACTGGCGCTGGGAACCTCGCAGTGGATGACGGCCTTCTACGAGCGCACCCACGGCTGGACGCCCCGGCAGTTCGGTCTCGCACAGGGACTGGTCTATCTGCTGCTCGCGCCGGCGAGCCTGCTGTTCGGCGGCTGGCTCGCCGAACGATGGGCCAAACGGGGCCATGCCGATGCCGCCCTGCGCGTCGTGCTGCTGGCCTCGGCATTGCACACGCCGTTCGCGATCAGCTTCGGACTGGTGCCGAATCCCTACATGGCGCTGGCGCTGGTTTCGCTCAGCACCTGCATCTCGCTGATCGGCGCCGGCCCGCAGAACGCCGCGTTCCAGACCATCGTGCCGAATGAAATGCGCGCGCAGATCACCGCGTCTTTCCTGTTCGTGTTCACGGTCATGCAGGCTGGCGGGCCACTCCTGATCGGCTGGCTCACCGACGACGTCTTCGGAAACGAAAAGTCATTGCGGTACGCGTTGTCGCTGACGCACGCCATCTGCGCGCCGCTCGCCGTGCTGGTGTTCTGGATCGGACTCAAGGCATACGGCGAAGCGGCAACCCGCATGCGCGCGATGGCCAGGTAGGGAGATTCCGGAAATGACCGCCCCGCCGCGCTTCCTCGATCCCATGTTCCGCGGACCCTTCGCGCCGGTACGCGCGGAAATCGACCTGGTCGATTGCGAGGTCGAAGGCAAACTACCCGCGGGCCTCAACGGCGCCTTCTACCGCGTCGGCCCGGATTTCCAGTACCCGGGCAGGACCGCCAACATTCCTTTCGACGGCGACGGCCACGTGGGCATGTTCCGTTTCGCGAACGGACACGTGGACTACCGCAGCCGCTTCGTGCGCACGCAGCGCTTCAAGGCACAGGCCGACGCGCGCGAGGCGCTGTTCCACACCTATCGCAATCCGCGCAACGACGACCCGCGGGTGAAGGGCCTGTCGCGCGGCACTGCGAATACCGCGGTGATCTATCACCACGGCAAGCTGTTCGCTCTCAAGGAAGACAGTCCGCCGGTGGCCATGGACCCGGACACGCTCGAAACCACCGACGACTACTACACCTTCGGCAACAAGCTGAAGAGCCTGACCTTCACCGCGCACCCGAAGATCGATTCTGAAACCGGCGAGATGCTCGCGTTCGGCTACGAGGCCAGCGGCGAAGCCAGCCGCGATGTCGCGGTGATCACCATCGACCGGCACGGCAAACTGACCGATGAGACCTGGATCCAGGTGCCGTACTCGGGAATGATCCACGACTTCGCCATCACCCAGAAACACGTGGCCTTCCTCGTGATCCCGCTGATCACCGACGTCGATGCCATGAAGCAGGGCCGCATCCATTTTTCCTGGGACGGAACCTTGCCCAGCTGGCTCGGCGTCATGCGCCGCGGCGGCGACGGCAAGGACCTGCGCTGGTTCAAGGGACCGGAGCGTTGCGCCACGCACACCATGGGATGTTTTTCCGATGGCGACCGGTTCTACGCCGACGTCGACATGGGCATGAAGAACCAGTTTCCCTTCATCCCGAACAAGGACGGCAGTCCGTACGATCCCATCGGCGGCCAGGGAAGGGTCACCAGGCTGTCGGTCGACCTGGCAACCGCCTCACGGCCCGGCTACGAAATGGAAGTGCTCTATCCACACACCGGCGTGCTCTCACGCCAGGACGATCGCTATCACACCGTTCCGTACTCGGTGGGTTTCCTGCGCTGCCTCGACGCCACGCAACCGCTCGACCCGCGGCTTGCGAATGCGCCCTTCCGACCATTCAACAACTGGACACGTTTCGACCATGCCCAGCGCCGCACGCAGAGCTGGTTCGCGGGCGCCGACTCCGGTGTGCAGGAGTGTTGCTTCGTGCCGCGCTCGGCGCGTGCCCCCGAAGGTGACGGATACCTGATTGGCGTCGTGGATCGTCCCTTCGAGGCGCGCAACGACCTGGTGATTCTCGATGCGCAGCGCCTGGCCGAAGGTCCCCTGGCAACGGTACGCCTGCCGTTCCGCGTCTTCCCGCAGATTCACGGCTGGTGGGTTTCCGACGAGCAACGCCCCGCTGCCTGAAGTCCCGGCGGACTCTTATATATGCGGGATGGGAAGGTCCCGGCGCTTATGACAAACGCCGGGACCGCGTAGTCAACTGCGCCCTCAGGCGCCCACGTACATCGGCTTGCCCTCAGAGAGGCGCAGCCAGCCTTTGACGATGCGGTAGATGAACCAGATGCCGCTCGCCACCCAGACGAAGAATCCGACGACCAACCAGACCGTCAAAAGGCCCAGCACGAACCAGAGAAGGCTGTACCAGAACGTGCGGATCTGCCAGGTGAAGTGGCTCTCGTACATCGTTCCGACGACGTCGTCGCGCTTCACGTAGTTCAGGATGATCCCCACCAGCCCGGTCACGCCGACTATCAGCGACGCGGCGTACAGCCCGTAGATGAGCTGGGTGATGTTCTTGTTGTTGATCTCCGACTGTTCCGGCGTGATCTCTGTGGACATGGGCACCTCCGATTAATACCCGCGGCGATCATCGCGCCGGCAGGCAACGAGGTCCAGAAGAAAAAAAGGGGGCGGCATGGCTGCCGCCCCCAATTACTTCACAACGAAATTGCGATCAGTCGAAGTTCTTCTTGATAGTCAGTGCCCAGGTGCGCGGCATTCCCGGCGCGAAGCTCGAAGTACCCGCTGATGCCGAGTAATCGTTGGTCGCCGTGTAGAAGAGCTCGTCGGTCGCGTTCTGGACTTCCGCCGACGCTTCCCAGTTGTCCTCGCCCGGACCGCGCCAGGTCAGGCGCAGGTTGGCGAGCTTCGCGGACGGGATGTGGTTGTAGAAGTTGTTGAACGCGTCGCCATACACCTGGTCGAGGTACGAATAGTCCACGCGTGCGACGAAGGTATGGTCCCCCGCGAACGGCGTTTCCCATTGCACGCCGATCGAGCCCTTGGCCTCCGGCGTGTACGGCGTGACGAACGTGTCCGGAATTCCGGTTCTCACCGGATCGGTCTCGGTGTACTGGAAGTCGATCCAGCTTGCCGCGAGGTCGACGGAGAAGCCCGCCCCCAGCAACATGTTGGTTTCGAGCTCGACACCCTGAACTTCCGCCGAGCCGACGTTGGCAGGCAGCTGGCACGGCGTGCGTTGCGCGACGATCGCCACCGGGCAGACGTTGAGACGCAGGATGATGTCCTCGTACTCGTTGTAGAACGCCGCCAGGTTGACGCGCATCCGGTTGTCGAAGAAGTCGGATTTGAAGCCGATTTCATAGGTGGTCAACGTCTCGGGCTCGAACGTCTGCACCTGGCTGATGTAGAAGGGACGCGGGTTGATGCCGCCGCCCTTGTATCCGGTCGACACGTTCACATAGCCCATGATGTCATCGGTGAACTGGTAGTCGAAAGCCACGCGCCAGTCGAACTGCTCACTGGTGAATGGCTCCGGCGTAAAGCCATTGAGCGATCGGTTGAGCGCCGCATCCCAGAATACGCAGTTAGGCGGCTGCGTGGGTGCGAACGGGAACCCCGTGCAAGGCGCCGGGACGGATCCATCCGGGTTGTGGCGCTGGTAGGTATACGACTTTTCGTCTTCGGTGTAACGCGCGCCCAGCGACAGGCTCATGGCATCCGTGAACTTGATTACGCCATGGAGGAACAGCGCCTGCGAGTCCGAGGGCGTCGGATCCGGGCCGTGGATGAAATCGATGCCGGCGTAGTTCAGATCGACGCGCGCTTCCAGCGTGCCGTCCTGCTTGAAGTAGTACGCACCCGCCGTGAAGTCGAACATCTCGCCGAACGAGCCGTTCAGGCGCAGTTCCTGGCTCCACGCCCAGTGGCGCAGCGACTGCAGCAGCTGCTGGCTGGCCGCCGGCGAGCCGTCGACGTCCTGCGCCCAGCTCGAGTCGTACTTGCGCCAGGCGGAAATGGACTTCAGCGCGAAGTTGTCGTTGATCGTCCAGTCGATGTTGGCCGACATGCCGTACTGATCGAGTTGCTGTACCACGGGCACGACCACCGGCTTGAACGGCCGTTGCGGCGTGGGCGCCGTCGTGTCGGTGAAAGTGGCGTAGCTGCGGTACGGGTCGCCGCCGTTCGGATCGCAACTGCTCTTGCCGTATGGCACGAAGCGGCAGTCCAGGGGCACCGTCGGCGTCGTGTTCGGATTGCCGTCGTCCACCCAGATGTACCGCGTGTTGGGAGGCGGCGGAGCGGCGGGATTCTGCAACTGCACCGCGCGGCGCAACACATCGGCGCCGGCCTCGGAGCTGTCATTGGTGATGTCGGCGTTGAAATTGACTTCGACGCTGTCCGACGGCAACCAGCGCAGGTTCAATCGGCCGGCGGCGTACGAGATGCCGCCCAGCGTGCCGAGTTTGCAACCTTGCGAGAGCCGCAACGTCGGTACACCCGAGCCCGGATGGTCGCAGCCGTAGTCGATGCGATCGACGTAGCCGTCGCGGTTCTTGCTGACGCCGGCGACGCGCATGAACAGCTTGTCTTCGGCCAGCGTGAAGTCGCCCGACGCGCGCACGTCGACGCGGTCGAAGGAGCCGTAGGTCAACGACACGTTGCCGCCGTGGCCCTCGGCTTTCCTCGAGAACAGCTTGATCGCGCCGCCGATGGAGTTGCGTCCCGCCAGCGTGCCCTGCGGGCCGCGCAGGATCTCGACGCGATCGAGGTCGAGCAGGTCGAGCAGCGATCCGGTCAGCGTCGGCAGGTAGACGTCATCGACGTACAGGCCGACGCCCGGCTCCAGTGCGAAGTTGAAATCCGTCTGGCCGACACCGCGGATGTAGGCGATGAGGCCGCTGCCGTTGGCCTGCGCCTGCGGCGCCATGAAGACGCTGGGCGCCTGCCGCGAAACTTCGTAGATGCTCGTCTGGCTGCGATCCTCGAGCATGTCGCCGGTGATGGCGGTGATGGCCAGCGGCGTTTCCTGCAGATTTTCCGTGCGGAACTGCGCCGTGACGGTGATTTCTTCGAGCTGATCGGTTTGTTGTTCCTGCGCCAGCGCGATGCCGCCGGACATCAACAGGGCCAATGAAACTCCACGCGATACCAGGGTCTTCTTGTGCATTTGGTTCCCTCCCCAGGGAAATGAAAACGGCAGTCAGTGCGCGAAGGCGATCCTCATGACGGCATCGCCTGATGCCGCGTGGAAACTGACCAGGTTGAGACTCTCTTTCACGCCGTGCGCGTGCTCGCGCATCAACGCGTCGGCGCGGCCGGGCTGTCCCGACTCGAGTGCGTCGACGATCGAATGGTGTTGGCGGTGTGCGTAGTGCAGCCGGTCGTACATCTGTTCGAGCCGGGTGCGGTCGAAGGCCAGTGCCTGCGGCCCCGCGAATGGCACTCGGGCAATGCGTTCCATGGCGGCCGTAATGATGGCGCTCTCCGCGGCCTGCAGGATCAGCCGGTGGAAACGCTGGTTCATTTCAGCGTAGCGCGCTTCGTCGGCTTCCTCGAGCCGCCGCTTTGCCAGCAGCGCGTCGCCATCCTCCAGGCAGCGATGCAGGTCGCGCGCCAGGGCCTTGGAAACCCCGCGCTCCGCCACCCGCTGCACCGCGAGCGCTTCGAGTGAACCGCGCACGTCGATGGCGTCGGCGATCTCCGCGGAAGTGAAGGCTCGCACCAGGTAGCCGCGGGTCTCGTTTTCGACCAGCAGCCCTTCCTGCGCGAGCAATGGGAGCGCCTGGCGCACCGGCGTGCGCGACATCCCTAACAGGTCGGCGAGCGGCGCTTCGGCCACACGCTGGCCGGGAGCGAGCTTGCCGTTCAGGACCATCTCCCGCAGCCGAACTACAGCTTCCGACATCTGTGTGCTCATTGGCGCCAAATAATCTTCTTCGGGATCCCGTGGATCTCGACGGGATCCCATCACGGACTCGACTATCCGCGCAATGATTTCACTGCCGGTCGACTAAACCTGAATGTGAATCCATAACCCGCGGCGGACGGTGCGAAGGGTGCGACCAAACTAGTGCAGCGTCCCCGCCCGCGGGACTCAGGACTTGCGCAGCGCCAGGCGCCGGTCGCGCTCGCGCGCGTACAGGTTGGTCACGAACTGCTTCGCGACGTTGGCCCGTGCGTTCGGTGCCTTTTCGACCGGGAAAGAAGCCAGCAAGGCTTCCATGCGCTCGCGCACCGGCTGCTCGAATTCCTGGTGCGTCAGGATATAGAGATCGTTGCGCCGCAAGCCTGCGAGCACCAGTTCACCGGCGACCACGGGGTCCATGGCCGCGGCCATGAACTTGCGCATCAGCGCCTCCACCTCGGCGGACGGCGCGTTGGTGCTGGGCTTGGGAATTTCGTTGACCAGTTCCGACGGGCGCATCTTCTCGGACTCGATCAGGTTGGATTTCACGAAACCCGGGCAGTAGATCGACACGCCGACGTTCTGTCCCTCGAGCTCCTCGCGCAGCGACTCCATCATGCCCACGATCGCGAACTTGGAAGTCGAGTAGACGCCGACCCGTCCGCCGGCGATCAGGCCCGACGACGACGAGGTGACGAGCAGGTGCGCCCCTTCTCCATGCGCACGCATGCGCGGCAGAAGCGTGACGATGCCATTGATGACACCCCCGACATTCACGCCCAGGCCCCAGTCCCAGTCCTTGAACGTGGCTTCGGCGGCGCCGGCGCGTATGCCGACGCCGGCATTGTTGGCGAGCAGGTGGACCTTGCCGAAAACTTTCTCCGCCTCGTCGGCCGCGCGTGCGAAACCGTCCCGGTCGGTCACGTCGAGCTTGAGCGCATGAACGCCGGCGTTGTTCGTGCCCAGCAACTTCAGCGCCTCGTCGCGATGGTCTTCGCGGCGCCAGGTGATGATCACCTTCATGCCGGCGGCGGAAAAGGCCTGAGCCATTCCGAGCCCGATGCCGCTCGAACCGCCGGTGATGAACGCCACCTTGCCCTTCACGTCCGCGAGCGGCGTCTGCACGGCACCCGCGGCCCCGGCCGGCACCGCGGCGCCCACGGCCTGCGACCCGGCACTGCCGGCGGTCATCGCGACCGCGCCGCCCAGGAGAAAACCACGACGTGTGACCTGTGCAGAAGCCTGTTCGTCGGGCATGGCATCCACCTCACTGCTTGGGAGGCGTGCTGGTGGATTCCAGGGATCCGGGCGGCTTTTCCTCGGGTTCCGGCGCTTCGGGTTTGACCTCCGCGGCCGGCGCCTCGGGCGGCGGCGGTGCCACGCCATCGGGCCGCGTCGCAAGGCGGGCGCGGTAGCGAATGTAGTGCCGCAGCGAATCGAGCTCGCGCTCATTGAGCTCGGCAAACTTCGGCATGCCCTTAGCTTCGATGCCGGTACGCACTGTCAGCGAGAACAGCGCCGAGTTCAGGGGAATCGTCGAAGCTCGCAGGTCCGGAGCCGTGCCACCGGCCACCGCACCGGGTCCATGGCAGAGCTGGCAGCGCGACCATTGCTGGATGCCCTCTTTCACCAGCGCCTCGTCGACTGTCATTTCCGTTCCATCGAGCGGCCTGGCAAACGTGGGCGGCGGCGTCGGCGGTAGTTTGGCGGTGCCGTTCAGCATGAAGGTGAGCAGGCGCCGCGGATGGATGCGCGAATCCCAGCCGAAACGCGCCGCCGCGGACCCGAATCCCCCGGGCGCGCCGTGCAGCGGACCGGAGAGGATGGAGAGGTATTGGGACTTGCCAACCGAATACGTGATCGGCGTGCCGAGCACCGCCGTCGCCGCGTAGAACGACCACACCTTGCGACCGTCGGCCGCGCCGTAGGCATTGATGTACCCGTCGGCCTGCCCCTGGAATACGAGATCGCCGCCGGTGGCCAGCGTACCGCCGTTGTGCGGACCCGGTGTGGGCTGCTGCCAGGCCGCGCGTTGCTTCACCGGATCCCACGCCACCAGGAAACTCTTGCCGCCGTCGGCCGGTACGTCGCCGTCAGCGGTCGGAAACCCGGTGTACTGGATCGATTGCGCGAGCGGATGCCAGTTCTTGTAGTCGACGTCACCGCCGAACTGCGCCGGCATCTCGATGGTGGGCACGTAAGTCAGACCCGTGCGCGGGCTGAAGGATTGCGGGTAGAGGTTGTGCACACCCTGGAAGCTTGGCCACAGCGTCACCGGCCCGTTCTCGTAGCGCGCGCCCGCCGCCACCACCGGCCGGCCCGTGGCCAGGTCGACCTTCTCCGCCCACGTGACCTTGCCTAACTTCTCGGCCGAGATCAGCTTGCCGTTCTCGCGGTCGATGACGTAGAAAAATCCGTTCTTGGGCGCCTGCATCAGGACCTTGCGCGGCGCGCCGTTGATGTTCAACGTCGCCAGCGTCATGTCCATCGCGGCGTTGTAGTCCCATGAGTCGTTCGGCACTGTCTGGTAGTGCCAGGCGTATTCGCCGGTATCCGCGTTCAGCGCCACGATCGAACACAGAAACAGGTTGTCGCCACCACCCGGGTTGCGGATCTTCCAGTTCCACGGACCGCCATTGCCCGTGCCGAGATACAGCCGGTTGAACTCCGGGTCGTAGGTCATGGTGTTCCACACGGTGCCGCCACCGCCGTATTTCCACCATTCGCCGGTCCAGGTCTTGGCGGCCATTTCCATGGCCTTGTTCTCGAAGCCCTTCGACGGATCACCGGGCACCGTCCAGAAGCGCCACAGTTGTTTGCCGGTGTTGGTGTCGTAGGCCGTGACGTAACCGCGCACGAAGCCGAAGTCGGCGCCGCCGAAACCGATGACCACCTTGTCGTTGAAAACGCGCGGCGGACCGGAGACGAACGAATCGTCTTTCGTATCGACAGTCTGCACGCTCCACACCGGCTTGCCGGTCTTGGCGTCGATGGCGATCAAGCGCCCATCGTGCGTGCCGACGAACAACCTTCCCTTCCAGAACGCCAGGCCACGGATACCCCAGCCGGTGCGCAACTTGGTGCCGACTACCTTGGCGACTTCCGGGTCATAGCGCCAAAGCAGCTTGCCGGTCTTGGCGTCGACGGCGTGCACGAAGCTGTAGCCCGAGGCCACGTAAACCACGCCATCCACGGCCAGCGGAGTCGACAGGTTGTTGGTGACATCGAGATCGAGCGTCCACGCGAGCTTGAGGTTGGGCACGGTCTCGCGATTGATCTCCGCGAGCGGGCTGTAGTGCGTTTCGTTGAAGGTGCGCCCGTATGCCGCCCAATTGCGGCCGTCCGCCTCGTTTTTCAGCGCGGCATTGTCGATGACGCTGCCGGCGCCGGCGGCAAGTTCGCCGGCCGCGGCCAGCAAGGCGAGAACACAGATCCCGGTCGGGCGCATGGCGGTTTTCCCCTCTGGCGGCGTCTACGGACACCGGCAATGTCGAGGCACGCATGATGGCACACTCGACTCAAACGGAACCGCGACTCGCCCACCGTGACAGACCCACCGGCCGGTCGCCGTGATAACTTGCCGCGCGTACTTTTCAAGGGGGAAACATGCCGTCCAGAAGGACTGTTACTGCCGCACTGACGGGCCTTGGCGCCCTGCCGGCACTGCTCGCCGCGTCCCGATCCGCCCACTCCGCCGAAGGCAAGGCGGCCGGGGACAAGACCGCGAAGCATTGCCTCACCGTCCTGTACCAATCGCAGAGCGATGCGCGCTTCGATTTCGACTACTACCAGCACAAGCACCTTGCGATGCTCGCCGAGCTGTACGGCAAGGCCGTCGGCAGGATGCAGGTGCGCAAGGGGCTGCGCAAGGGCGATGGTTCCGCGCCCGCCTACATCGCCAGCGTGACCATCGAGATATTGTCGATGGAAGCCTTCGAAGCCGCCGGCAAGGAACATTTTCCGAAACTGCTGGCCGACATACCTAACTACACCAATCTCACGGCCGTCGCCCAGATCGAAGAAATCTTGTAAGGGGTCTGGCTCCGTTTCGCGTCCGCGAAATGGTGCCTGACCCCATTCTGGAGGTTTTATGCGTTTCGTCAGCGACGATGAACTTGCCACCCTGACGCCCGCCGAGCAGCGCGACGTCGCCTCGCCCATTCCCACCCAGGTGGTGTCGAACGGCGAATTCACGCCGCTGCCGCAGAGCGAAGACCAGCGCCGCGTCGAAGCGCGCATCGGTACGCTGGCCGAGGAGCTCGCGCCGAAACACGGCCTCAGCCGCCGCGGGTTCCTGTCCTCCGCCGCCGGCATGTCGGCCGCCTTCCTCGCGATGAACGAGGTCTTCGGGCCCGTCTTCACGGCCAGCCGTGCCGAGGCCGCCGAGCCCGGCCTCGCCGACAAGCGCGCGCTCATGCTCAAGAAGCAGTTCATCGTCGACTGCCAGACGCACTTCGTGCGCGACGACTACGCCCAGCCGTTGCTGATCGGTTCGGCCGAGTTCGCGATGAAACACTGGAACCCGAATATCCCGGGTGCCGACGGTCTCACGCGCTACAAGTTCCAGAACTACGTGAAGGAAGTGTTCATCGACAGCGACACCAAGGTCGCGATGATCTCCGGCACGCCCACCGACGACTACCAGTACCTGTTCCTCACCAACGACCAGATCGCCAGCGCGCGCGACGTGGTCAACAAGGTGGCCGGCAGCCGCCGCACCCTGGCACACGGCATCGTGACGCCGGGCACGCCCGGCTGGCTCGAGGAAATCACGCGCGTGATGGACCAGCTCAAGCCCGACAGCATCAAGGGCTACACCATCGGCGATCCCATCTACCAGACGAAGAAAAAGACCAACTGGCGCATGGACGACGAGAAACTCGTCTATCCGCTGTACGAGGCGATGCTCAAGCGTGGCGTCAACACCATCTGCATCCACAAGGGCCTGATGCCGGCCGATTACATGACCTCGTGGGCCGACATGTGGCAGTACGCCACGGTGTGGGACGTGGGCAAGGCGGCGAAGGACTGGCCGCAGATCAACTTCGTCATCTATCACTCGGCCATGCGGCCGTTCCTCGAACTACCCGACCGCGAGCTGGCGCAGTTCGAGAAGACCGGTCGATTCGACTGGGTCTCGGACCTCGCCGACATCCCGGAGAAGTTCGGCGTCAGCAATGTCTATGGCGAGCTCGGCGCCTGCTTCGCCAACACCTGCGTCACGCATCCCAAGCTCGCCGCCGCGCTCATGGGCACGCTGATCAAGGGCCTGGGTGAAGACCGCGTCATCTGGGGCACGGACTCGGTGTGGTGGGGTTCACCGCAATGGCAGATCGAAGCCATGCGCCGCCTCGAAATACCCCAGGACATGCAGAAGAAGTACGGCTACAAGCCGCTGGGCGGCGCCGAAGGTCCGGTCAAGACCAAGATCTTCGCGGGCAACGCCTCGAAGATCTACAAGATCGATCCGGCGGCCGCCGCGAAGATGTCGGCCGACAACTTCGATGCCATCGCCGCGGAATACCTGGCGATGGGCGGGCTGCCGAGCAACATGCGCTACGGATATCTCGCGACCTGACTACAGCTATGGCCCGACGACGAACATCACCGCGTTGTTGATGGCGTAGATCCTGCCGTCCGGCCCGACGGCGGTCGGCGTATAGGATTGCCCGATGCCGTTGTTGAACTGGATACGCTGCGACAGCGTGTTGCTGGACAGGTCCCAGCGATACAGGTACCCGTCTTCATTGTTGATGAGCATCGAGCGCGTCGCCGGGTCGAAGGCACCCGTGTTGACGCACCACTCGCGCACGCCACCGGGATTGAAGGCGTCCGGGGTCGGGCCCAGGATGGTGAGCACCGGCGCCATCACCGGAACGCCGGAGATCGGATCCGCCTGGGAGGCATTCGGATCGAGTATCGCCATGCGGTTCTGGCCGTCGCCCGCGCCCGCACCGGCGTAGTTGTTGTACTTGGAAGCGACCAGGTAGGCGGAAGTGCCGGCATACGACGGCACGGAGCTCGCGGGCACGATGCTCGGGGTGTTGTCCCAGCCGAACGCGCCAGGCGTCTTCGTCTGGGTGAGCGCCGCATTGAAATGCAGCAGCCAGCCACGGCTGTTGTGGCTGCCACCCGGGTTTTCGAGCACGCCGTAATACACGTCACCGTCCGGTCCGATCATGGGCGAGGACGTGGCATCACCCACGATGCGTGCGGGCAAGCCGCTCAGGGGATCCAGCAATTGCACGCGCGCGGTACGCGTCAGCGTGGCGCTGTCGAGCGCCAGCAGGTAACCGTTGGCCTGCGGGTTGGTCACGGCGACGTACAGGGTTGCCCCGTCGGCGGACAGCGCGGGCGCGCCGTTCATGGCGACGCGATCCATGGTCACGTCGTTCGCGAGCGCACTCGCCGGCTGCCAGCTGCCGGTGCCGTTCGCGGCGACGCGCGCCACGCCACTGGTGAGCCCGGCCGAATTGGCCGACATCACGAAAAATCCGAACCAGGCATTGCCGGCGGCATCGACCGTGACGGGCGTACTGATGCGGATCGCATTGTCGAGCTCGGCACGGGCGCCGTCGTACACGGCGTCACCGTAGAACACGGCGCGCTGTACGGTTCCGGTGGCGGAGTCCACGTTGTCGCGGTAGAGCAGCTTGCCGCCCGCGCCAGGTGCAAAGACGCGGCCGTTCGACGTCAACGTCAGGTTGAAACTGGGAAACCAGTTGTGCGGCGGCACGATGTAATCGCTGTCCGCGCTCCACAAGATCGCGCCATTGGAGCCGTTGCGCGCCTCGAAACGAAATCCGCCCTGCGCACCGGTCTTGATGGGTACCAGCACCGTGTTCTGCGAGGACACGATGGGCGAGCCGTAGTGAGCCAGCAGGTATCCCCCGCCGGCGTATTGCGGCGCCAGGTCGACCTGCGCCTGCCAGATGATCCGCGTGAGTGCCGGCGTCGCGATTTCGCTCGTGGCCGTGTGCTGGGCATTGCGGCCGAAGGCGGGCCACGCCGGTCCGCTGACTGGCGGCCCGGGAGGCCCCGGCGGTGGTGGATTCGGTGGCGGGTTACTGCCACCGCCGCCCCCGCCTCCGCACGCGGCCAGGCTGGCGGCAACGAGGATGGCGGCCGGCAGCAGGCGGCGCTTTCCAGGAACTCGATCTTGCATTGGCCGGGATACTACCGGCCTCGTGACCCTTTGGCCGAAGTCTGCGGCAAACCGTGAGTTTTTCCCGGCAACAGTCGGGGAATGGAGTCAGTGATGGCCTGCTTCAGGCCTTGAATATTGGGTTCGACAGCAGGAACTTGATCGCCTCGGCACGCGGCTGGTTGATGGGCTCGTCGGGAAACGAGGCCAGCATCTTGTCCATACGCTCCTTGGCGCCCGCCTTGAACTCCGGATGCGTGAAGATGTAGAGGTCATTGCGCTGGATGCCACGCACCACGCGTTGGCCGCACTCCACAGGATCCATCCACAACTCGCCCTGCGGGCGTTGCGCGAGGTTCTTCTCGAACTCCGCGAGTCCGGAGTCCTTCTTGTATTTATCCGGCCGCAACTTGCCGAGCTCGCGGATGTTGCTCAGCACCGGACCCGGGCAGAACGCCGACACGCCGACGTTGGCGGCTGCGAGCTCACCGGCCAGGCACTCCGACATGCCGACCAGTGCGGATTTCGCCGTGATGTAGATGGAACAATTCGGGATCGGGATGACCGCGGCCATGCTGGCGGTGTTGACGATGTGCCCGCCTTCGCCGTGCGCGCGTATCCGCGGCAGGATGGTGAGGATGCCGTTGACGACTCCGCCGATCATCACCGACAGGCCCCAGTCCCAGTCGTCGTACTTGGTCTTGTCGATGGCACCGAGCAATCCCAGGCCGGCGTTGTTCACCAGCACGTGGATCTTGCCGAAGGCCTTCTCCGCCTGGTCGGCGGCGCGCGCATAAGCCTTGCGATTGGTGACGTCGAGCTTCACGCACTTGATGCGCCGGCTCTGTTTCTGCGAGACGAACCAGGCGCGCGCATCCTTGAGATGGTCCTCGCGCACGTCGGCAATGACCACGCGCATGCCGGCCGCGACCATCGCCTTGGAGATGCCGAGCCCGATGCCGCTGGCGCCGCCGGTCACGAACGCCACCTTGTCACGCAATTCGTTCATTCCTGCCCCCAATAAAAAAGGCGCGCCCGTTGCCGGACGCGCCTCGTTTTCTACCGCTGCTGCGATCTCAGCGGAAGTTCTTCGTGAACTGCACGTACCACTCGCGCGGAGCACCCGGCTGGCCTTCCAGCGTCGGCTGACCGAAGGCGGTCAGGTCGAACTTGTTCAGGTAGTACTCCTCGTCCGTCAGGTTCGTGGCACCCACCGCGATGCGCCAGTTGTCCTCGGGGCTGGCCCACTCCACTCGCGCATTGAGCAACTGGTAGTCCTGCGAACAGGCCTGCGCTTCGGTGGTGTCGATGGCGGTCGGCGTCACGTTGGTGCGAATGCCCGAGCAGATCTTGGACTGGCCGTAGTAGTCGAGCCGCGGCGTGAAGCTGCCGTGGTCGCCACTCTTGCCGAAGCTGTACGCGAACGAAATGCTGTAGTTGTCGGTCGGCACATAGATCGGGTTGTCGCTGGTGATGTCCGTGACGGCCGGGTTGCCGAGCAGCGACGGATCGTCGAACTCGTCACCCTGGAAGTCCGTGTAGCCGTACTGACCGCTGATGGTCAGCCCGTCGATCGGCACCCACTGAAATTCGAGCTCCGCTCCCGTGATGGTCGCCGGAATGTTGTTGTAGAACGTTCGCGACGTGGTGGCTCCCGGGGGCGGCGGACCGTTCGGGTCCACGCACCACTGGCCGAGAGAATCCTGCACCGCGCCCGGCGTTCCGACCGGCACGAGATTGGTGTACTGGCCCTGGTTGTTCGCCAGGCACTCGGTGCCGCCGATCGGCAGGATGCGCTGGTTGTAGTCGACGTAGAACGCGGCGAGGTTGATGCGCAGGCGGTTGTCCGCCAGGTCGCTCTTCCAGCCGATTTCATACGACGTCGCTTCTTCGCCATCCACCGGCACGAACTGCGTGACCTGGAACGGCCGCGGGTTGAAGGCCTGCGGGCGATAGCTGGTCGCCGCCGAGGCGTACAGCAGCATGCCCTGGGCCAGCTTGAAGTCGACACCGGCCTTCCAGTCGAAGTGACTCTCGTCCGTGTCCAACTGGGTAACGACGATGGAGTTGTCGAATTCCTCGTCCTTCTGGTCGGTCGAGTAGCGCACACCGGCCGTGACGGAGAATCGGTCACTCACGTGCCAAACACCGTGACCGAAGCCCGAGAGATTCTCCGAGCTCGTGGTGTTCTGGCCATTGACCAGCAGCGCGGTGGGCACGAATGCCGGGATGGACACCTGCTGCGAGTTGGTGAAGTCGCCCTTGTACCAGAATGCGCCGAAGGTCCAGTCGATCGCGTCTGCCGCGGTCCCGGACAACCGGACTTCAGCCGTATTCGCACTGACGTCCTGGATGCCATCGACCAGCTGCACGCTGTACGGCGACTGGTCCGAGTCCGTGGAGAAGTGACCATCGAACTGGCTGTTCGAGCCGATGATCTCGAGCAGCATGCTGTCGCCGATGTGGATGTTGGCCTTGGCGCTGAACGTCGTGTTCTCGAACGCCGTGTGCGGGTCGGTCCTGAAGCCGGTCACCGGATCCGAGTAGGTGGCGTAGCTCACGTACGGGCTGTCCGGCACGAAGCGGTTGTCGAACGGCACGCCGGTGCGGGCCACCTGCGCGTCGCTCCAGAAGTTGAACGGCACAGGCAACTGACCGACGAACGGACCGCCCGGATTGCGTCCGATGTGCACCAGCGTGTCGGCGCGGGCCTCGGACTCGTCGTTCATGTATTCGCCGGACAGCGTCAGGTCCCAGGTTTCGCTGGGCGCAAAGCGCAACTGCGCGCGCGCGCCCGTCACATCCTGGCCACCCTGGGTGCCGAGCTTGCAGTTCCCGCCGCGATTCCGGGTGGTGCGCGGAATCGCGAAGGCGTTGTCGGCCGCGCTGCCCGGGATCTCGCCGTCCGGAGCAGTGCCAACGTCGGGACCATCGGCCCCGAGTCCGTCGCCGTACCCTGCCCAATAGGGGTGCTTGCAGGCGAAGTCGAAGACGTCCTGGTATCCATCGCGCTTCTTGGATACGCCGGTCACGCGAGCGAAGATCGATTCGGACAATTTGAAGTCGTAGCTGGCGCGGATGTCGACGCGATTGAACGCGCCGTAGGTCACGGAGATGTCGCCGGTCTCGTCACCGGTCGGCGGCTTGCTGATGTAGCGGATGGCGCCACCGATCGAGCCGCGGCCGAACAACGTGCCCTGGGGGCCGCGCAATACTTCCACGCGCTCCAGGTCCATGAGGTCGATCATCGATGCAAAGGTGACCGGGTGCAGGATGTCGTCGAAGTAGATGGCCACGCCCGGTTCGAATTCCGGCAGGAAATCGTACTGGCCGATGCCGCGGATGTACGCGGACATCGAAGCGCCGAAGGCCGCCTGCGTCGGGCGCAAGCTGGCGTTCGGAACCGTGTATGCCACTTCGTATGCGGACTCGATGCCCTTGGCGCGAAGTTCTTCGCCGGTGATCGCGGTGATGGCGATCGGCGTCTCTTGCAGCTTTTCCTCGCGGAACCGCGCGGTCACGACGATCTCTTCCAGGCCGGTCACCTCTTCTGCGGGTGCCGGTGTCTGCGCCACGCTCGGCGCCGTGAGTACACCCCAACTCGCCACCGACCCGAGGGCCAGTGCGATTCCGATGTTCAGGGGCTTCTTTTCTGGTTTCTTCTGATCGCCAATTGGCTGGTTCATCGCGAACTCCCTCTGGCCAGTTTGATATGGCATGCCCATGGGAGCGCGTAGCACCGATGCATCGACGCCACAGTTCCCCCTCTTGCCGGCGATCAGAACGCTTCTGCCCTCACGGGACTCCACCCACGCCGAAGCGGTGCTCAACTGATCGGGAAATCCATTGGGTTAGGCCTGCGTCCGTTATGATGCGCGCGCATGCAACTCAATCGTTTTGACCTCAACCTTTTGATCGCGCTGGACGCTTTGTTGCGCGAGAAGAACGTCACGCGCGCCGCCGAACGGGTGTTCGTCTCGCAGCCGGCGATGAGTGCAGCACTGCACAAACTGCGCGAGTACTTCAACGATCCCCTGCTGGTGCGAGTGGGACGCGAAATGGAGCTCACGCCGCGCGGCGGATCGCTGGTGGAACCGGTGCGCGAGGCACTGCTGCGCATCCAGATGATGCTGGGAACGCAGCCGACCTTCGACCCGAAAACCGCGCGCCGTGAATTCACGGTGATCATGTCGGAAGAAGCCGTCCCCGGTGTGCTGCCCACGTTGCTGCATACGCTGGCGGCCGAGGCCCCCGAGCTCGACGTTCACATCGAAATGATTTCGCCCACCGCGCTGTCGCGGCTCGAGTACGGCGAGGCCGACCTGTGCCTGTGCCTCGAGAGCCTGCACATGTTCGACCTGCGCGCCTACCCGGACAACATCCGCTCCGCGCCGCTGCGGCCGGTGAATTGGGTGTGCGCCGTGAGCAAGGACCATCCCACGGTCAAGAACACGCTGAACCTGGAGCAGTACATCGGGCTGCAACACCTGTTCGGCCGCCCGGGTGGTTACACCGGGGCCGCGGACCAGCTGGTGCGCCACCTGCTGGGCATCGAAATCCGCATCCATCTCACGCTGCCGAGCCTGCTGCAGTTGCCGCTGGTGTTGCCGGGTTCGACGCTGGCGGCGACGTTGCCCGAACGGGTGGCGCAGCTCTACGCCGATGCCCTGCCGATCCGCATCCTGCCGCTGCCGTTCGAGGTGCCGCGCACCCAGGAAGTGCTGCTCTGGCACAAGCGGCACGAACCCGATCCCGCGCACACCTGGCTGCGCGAGATGATCGTGAAGCTGGCGAAGGAGAGCTAGCTAGTTACGTTCCGGCCGGCGCCGGTTCAGGGAACAAGGGGGAAGCAGTCACGCGCCCCTTGAAGTCCACCCAGCGGTGGTTGGCGTAGTCGTACAGCTTGCAGGTGCGCACGGTCGCCCAGTATCGCTTCCAATTGAGCACGTAGGTGCGCGCGAGCTGCGGAACCGCGTTCTTCAGCGCGGCCTGCGCGGAGCGCAGTCGATACAGCGGGACACCGGTGTTCACGTGATGCGCGCCGTGCTCGAGGATGTCGTGCAGGATTTCGCCCATGCGCTTCGGCACCACGACGTTCACCGTGGTCGTGATGAACCCGAGACGCTTCTGCCATTCCTCGCGCTTGTCGAACCACGCGACTTCCGGATGCGTGTGCTGCACGTAGATCACGAAACCCATGATGCAGTTGAATGCGAGGAACGGGAGCACGAAGCCGCACAGCAGCGTCAGCGTCACCGAATGCCCGTAGAACACCGCCCAGAGAATCAGCCCGGTGATCCAGGCGGCACCGACGCCGAGCACCAGCACGTTGTCCCAGTAGAAGATCGCGCGGCGCACGCCGACATGTTTCTTGGTCGGCAGGATCAGCTTCTTCCACCACATCTCGATCGTGTAGTAGAGACCCTGGCCGAAGCCCGAGCGATAGATGCGCTCCATGACGCGGCGGGATCTCGATGCGGCCTTCCACTCCTCCACCGACATCGGCACCCACACCTGGTCACGACCCTTGAGGTTGGTGAACCCGTGGTGCGCCACGTTGTGGCCCACGTCCCAGAGCGAGAACGGCGTGAGCGACGGCAGGAAGGCGATGCGGCCGATGAGCTTGTTGAGGAAATCGTAGCGCGTGAAGCTGCCGTGGCAGGCGTCATGGCCGATGACAAACAACCTTGCGATGGCCACCGATGCCGGCACCACCATCAGCGCCTTGGCCCACCAGTGCGTGAAGTAACAGGCACCGGCGATACACACGCCGAGGAAGGCGAGATCGAGCAGCAGCCGCAGAACCGGCAGAACACCGCCCTCGCGGCGCAGGAATTCCTGCATCACCACGCGCACCGTTTTGCGGGCATCGGTACGGGAGGAATCTTTCGGGGTGGGTGCTACGGTCTCGACGGGCGCGCTGGGGTCGGTCATAGGCGCGCAAGCCTATACGATTCAAGCGCTTTGACCAATCTCTTCGGTGTCATTTTCGGCCTGCGTCACAGGCGGATACCGCGCCCCTGAGGCCTTCCCCGGGGGGAGCAGCGCATCAACGGCCGCAAGCGTTGCAGCGTCGAGACGAATCGCGTCCGCACCACAGTTTTCGACCAGGTGCGCCTCCCGCGTGGTGCCCGGAATGACCACTGCGTGGGGTGCCCTGGCGAGCACCCAAGCCAGCACCAGTTGGGTGCTCGAACAGCCCGCGGCGGCTGCGATCGCAGCCAGGGGCGGGAGCCAGCGCTGGTTTTCCTCGAAGTGCGGGCTCTGGAATCGCGGCATGGTGCGACGGATGTCGCCTTCGAGGAGCTGCCCCGGCGAATTCAGGGTTCCCGTCAGAAATCCGCGGCCCAGCGGGCTGAAGGCCACCAGCGTGGCGCCGATTCGGCGGCACTCTTCCAGCACCGCGATCTCCGGATTGCGCGTCCACAACGAATACTCGGACTGCAGGGCCACGACCGGGTGCACGGCATGGGCTTTTCGCAGGGTAGCCGCACCGACTTCCGATAGCCCGATCGCGCGGATCTTTCCAGCCTGCTTCAGGTCGGCGAGTGCCCCCATCGATTCTTCGATGGGCACGCGCTTGTCCCAGCGGTGCAGGTAGTAGAGGTCGATTCGATCGGTCTTCAGATTTCGCAGCGACTGCTCGCAGATGGCGCGGATGGATTCCGGGCTTCCGTCGATGGCGCGTTTGCCTTCACGACCGAACAGGCCACACTTGCTGGCGACGATGACGTGGTCCGGCCTCTTCGACAGAAGATCGCCGATGAGCTGCTCGTTGGCGCCGAAGCCGTACAGCGCAGCCGTGTCGAAATGCGTGACGCCCAGGTCGAGCGCGCGTCGGATGACGCGCTCCGCCACCTCGCGCGGCTGCGGTGGACCGTAGGCGTGCGAAAGATTCATGCAGCCAAAGCCGATGGCCGTGACTTCCCAGGGACCGAGCTTGCGCAGTTGCATCAGATTTTCAGTCTCGGGAAGACGCGGCGGATGTTGCCTTCGAAAATCTTATGCTTGTCGGTGGCGCTGAGCGTTGAACCGTCGATGTAGCGCTTGGTGTCGTCGTAGTAGTGCCCGGTTTCCGGATCCACGCCCCGCACCGCGCCGACCATCTCGGAGGCGAACAGGATGTTGTCGATGGGGACCACTTTCAGCAGCAGGTCGATGCCCGGCTGGTGATACACACAGGTGTCGAAGAACACATTGTTCTTCATGAGTTCGGGCAGGGGTGGACGCTTCTGATCCTGGGCAATGCCGCGGAATCGTCCCCAGTGAAACGGCACGGCGCCACCGCCGTGCGGAATGATGAAGCGCAGCGTCGGAAAATCCTTGAAGAGATCCGACATCAGCAGCTGCATGAAGGCGACGGTGTCCGCGCTCAGGTAGTAAGACCCGGTGGTGTGGAACGCGGGATTGCACGCCTGGCTCACGTGCACCATGGCCGGAACGTCGAGCTCGCAGAGTTTCTCGTACACCGGGTACCACCACTTGTCGGTGAGTGGCGGCTCGGAGAACTTTCCGCCCGACGGGTCCGGATTGAGGTTGGCGCCGACGAAGCCGAATTCCTTCACGCAGCGCTCGAGCTCCGGGATCACGCCGCGCGGATCCACGCCCGGTGATTGCGGCAGCTGGCAGACACCGACGAAGTTTTCCGGATACAACCCGCAGACGCGGTGGATGAGCTCGTTGCAGTGCTCGGTCCAGTGTCTGCTCGTGGTCTCGTTGCCGACGTGATGCCCCATGGCGCTGGCACGCGGCGAGAAGATGGTCACGTCCGTGCCGCGCGAGCGCTGCAGCTTGAGCTGCGCATTCTCCAGCGAGTCGCGGATCTGGTCATCGCTCACGGTGACGCTGCCCTTCGCAGGCGCGAGCCCGGGGCTCTTCAGCGCGTCGGTCTGTGCCTTGCGCCAAATGTTGAGAGGCTCCGGGGCCGTCGTGTAGTGACCGTGGCAATCGATGATCATCAACTTTCTCCAAAAGAAGCCGCGGGAATCGTTTCCCGCGGCTCGCTGACTGCTTACTTGGGCGGCGGTATGGGGCCCGGCGGACACACCAGCGTCGGCGGCGGATTCGGCTCGAGCGGAACCGTCAACTTCGGCGGCGGCGTCGTCCCCTTGGGACCACCGGCATGACTCATCGACGTTGCCGCCATCATCACGCAGGCAGCCAGCAGGGCTGCACCCAGTCGTTTCTTCGACATCTGGAACTCCTTGTCCAATTGTTGTGATTCTTCGTTCGTCACCGGGATCCGGCGACGAACGTCATCATAGCCGCGCCGTGCATCCATCGGCCTGACTACTTCGCACGCTGCGGCGCGGCGAGGAGTTCATCGGCACGTTCGCGCCAGGGTTTCTGTTCCTTCGGATCGGCGAATGCACCGGCCACACGCATCTTCGCAACCGCGTCCTGGCGTTGTGCGATTGCGCCGGCCATCGTGCCGCCGACACCGGTGGCATCGATCATTTCCGCGCTGGCGCGCATCTCCTCGGCGCGTCGCTTGCCGTGCTGAATGACGCGCGAGAAGAGATAGTCCCCCTGCTTCTCCCAGTCGAACTGCGGATAGGTTTCCTTCAGCGAAGCGAGCACCTGCTGTTCGACACCGAGCGAACGAGCGGCCGTGAAGCTCTCGATGACCAGCGACTCGAGTCCCTTGATGATGACGCTGCGGCACAGCTTGATCGCGGAGGCGATACCGAGCTCGGCCGAGACGGTCTCGGCGACGAAACCCAATTCACCCAACATCTTTTCCGCTTCGGCGGCCTGCGATCCGCCTAACAACATGGGGACACGGATGCCGTGCGGCGGCACCGAGGTCATGACGGCGGCTTCGACGTAGCGGCCGCCGGCGGCAGTCACGAGCTTCGAGCATTCGATCTTGGTGGCCGGGGCCGCCGAATTCACGTCGATGACCCAGGCGCCGGAGAGCGGCCGTTCGGCCAGCGTGCGCGCCGCATTCAAAGTTTGGTCGGCCGTCACGGCGCTGAAAATCAGCGAGCAGCTGTCGCCCAGCGCCGCGCTGTCGGCAAGCATCTCGATGCCGTGCGCGGCGGCGTGACGCCGCATTGCGTCGCCCGCTGCGGCCTGGTGCATCAAAAGATCGAAGGTGGCGAGCTCGCGGCGCGCGCCGCCGGCGTGAAGGTCCGCCGCGAAGCGCTGCCCTACTTCGCCGAATCCCAGGAACCCGATGCGTCGCGCGCCCACCGTCAGGCCCAGTACATGTGTGTGGGATTGTCGACCAGGATGCGTTTGCGTACCGCCGCGTCAGGACACATCTCGCCCAACAAGTCCACGAGCTCGCCGTCGTTCGGCATGTCCTTCGAAATGTTCGGATGCGGCCAGTCGGTGCCCCACAGCAGGCGTCCCGCATCGATGGCGATCAGCGCCTGCGCGAACGGCACCGCGTCGCGGAATGGACGCTTGCCCACCGAGACCCGCTCGGCGCCGCAGATCTTGATCCAGGCCAGCGGGTTGTTGCGGTACAGGGCCAGCAATGCCTGGAACGGCTGCTGGCCGAGGCCCTCTGCCGCCTTCACGCGCCCCATGTGATCGATGATGAAAGGCACGTCGATGCGCTCGAGCAACTCACGTTGCTCGAGCAGATCGCCGGCATCGAAGTGCAGCACGATGTGCCAGCCCATGGGCTTGATGCGCGCGAGCAGACGGTAGAAAACCTGGAGGTCCGGCACGCCGCCGAGATGTTTGACGAAATTGAAGCGCATGCCGCGGATGCCGCCGGCATGCAGCCGCGCGAGCTCGCGGTCCGTGACCGCGTCCTCGACCACGGCGACACCGCGGTAGGTGCCGCCGCTCGAGGCGATGGCATCCAGGGTCACGTCCATCTGGCTGCCGTGGCAGCTCGCATGCACGATGACCGCCCGGCTGATGCCCAGCCGCGCGTGCAGGGTGCGCAGATGATCGACCGGGGCGTCGGGCGGCGTATAGCTGCGATCCGGCGCGTAGGGAAATGTTTTCGCCGGCCCGAACACATGGCAGTGCGCATCGCAGGCACCCGGCGGCAGCACCAGCTGCGGCTTGACCGGGTTCGGATCCGGCGGAAGACAACTCTTGTTGGGGTCGCGGCTCACTTCACCTGGTCCAAGTCGTCGTAGTACTTGAGTCCCGCGGCCGCGAGTTTGTCGCGCATGCCGTAAATATCGAGCCCGAGCTCGCCGCTCTTGAGGCGCGCGCGCGTGGCGGCCTCCTTGTCTTCGCGCGCCTGCGAGGCTTGCGCGACTTCGGCAGCCATTGCCGCCGGCACCACCACCACGCCGTCGTCATCGCCGACGATGACGTCGCCGGGATTGACCAGGGCGCCGGCGCAGGTCACCGGCACGTTCACCGAGCCGACCGTCGCCTTGATCGTGCCCTTGGCGTGCACCGCCTTCGACCACACGGGAAAATTCATCGCCTGCAGCTCGGAGATGTCGCGCACGCCGGCGTCGATGATGAGCCCCAGGCCGCCGCGCGCGCGGAACGAGGTCGCCAGCAACTCGCCGAAGAAGCCGTGATCGTCGGGCGAGGACACCGCGAACACGATCACGTCTCCCGGCTGCAGCATCTCGGCGGCGACGTGCAGCATCCAGTTGTCCCCAGGATGACCGAATGCCGTGATCGCCGTGCCGCACACCCGCGCGCCCGGGTAGATAGGCTGCATGTACGGCGCCAGCAAACCGGTACGGTTCATGGCCTCGTGGATGGTGGCGACGCCGAACCGCCCGAGTGCCTTCACTGCGTCCGCGGGCGCGCGTTTCACCTTGCGTACCGCGATGCCGGATTTTCCGATCATGTCCCGTCCTTCAGGTATTCCAGATGTCAGCGGGGATCATGACCTCGCCGCGCATCAACAGCCGCGCGGTGCGCAGCAGCGACGCGCGCGCCACTTCCCCGGGTTTCGTTTCGCTCATCTCGAGCACCACCGTGAATTCACCGGTCGGGTGCTGCACCGAGAAAGTCTTGCGTGGGCCTGGCGGCACCTGCGCGACGCGGGAGGCCACCGTGCCTTCGGTCACCGCCGCGGTCGCCGCCGTCACCGCGCCCAGCACGCCGACGGCCGAGTGGCAGTCGTGTGGAATGAAGAAGCGCGTGTTGAGGTGCCCGCCTGCGGTCGGTTTCGATGCCAGGCACATCTTCGGCACGACTTTCTTCGTGACGTCGCCCAATTTCATGCATGGGCCGGCCTGCAGGCGGATGGATTCGATGCGCTTCTTGAGCACCGTGTTCGCATTGAGCTCGTCGCGCGATTCGTAACCGGTCACGCCGAGATCGGAGGCGAGCATCACGATGACGGGCATGCCGTTGTCGATGCAGGTCACATCGATGCCGTCGAAGCGATCGACCAGCTTGCCGGTGGGAAAAAGTTCGCCGCACACCGATCCCGCGGTGTCGAGGAAAGCGATGTTGACCGGTGCGGCGGTGCCCGGCACTCCGTCGATGCGCGCGTTGCCGGCGTACTCGACCCGGCCCCCCGGCGTCTGCACTTCGATGTCGGACAACGTTCCGGTGTTGCGCGTCAGTACACGCAGCGTCGTGGTTGCGCCGCCCGGCTTCACCAGGCCGCATTCGATCGCGAACGGCACGACGGCGGCGAGCATGTTCCCGCAGTTGGGCGTGGTATCGACCACCGCCTCGCGCGTCGAAACCTGGGCGAACAGGAATTCCAGGTCCGCCCCGTCTTTGCCCACCGAGACGATGCCGACCTTGCTGGTCAGCGGATCGGCGCCGCCGATCCCGTCTATCTGGCGCGCATCGGGCGAGCCCATCGCGGCCAGCAACACGCGATCGCGCGTCGCGATATCGGCGGGCAGGTCGCTGGCACGGAAGAACGGGCCGTGTGACGTTCCGCCGCGCATGAAGTGGCAGGGTATGGGGCGCTGCATAGGAGGTGCCTATATTAACAGCGCCCGCCGGAACCACCCGTTGCGCTCCGCGACGAGAACGTTGCGGTGAGGATCGAATTCCGCGGCCCTCCCGGACCGCGGAATTCAGGCCGTCAGAAACTCCAGGTCGCGCTCAGGCTGTAAGTTCTCGGTCGCGCGTAGATGATCTCGGCGTATCCGGATGCCGTGGTGAGTGATGAAGTTCCCGCCACCGGATACTGCTCGTCGGTCAGGTTCGCGCCGCTCAGCATGAATCGCCACTTGTCGTCGCCCGAGCTCAATGACACGGAAGCGTTGACCAGCGTGACATCTTCGGTCTGGGCGATTTCCACCGAGTTGCCGGCGTCGAAGAACTGTTCGGCCGTGTAGCTCACGTCGGCGCGCGGCGTGAGATGCCAGTCGTTTCCGACAGTGAATGCATACGAGAGGCCCAGGTGCCCCTGCCACTCCGGTGCGAACGGCAGGCTGCTGTTCAGGTTCGCGGTCGCGGTCGGCGTCACCGGTCCGAATGGCGGCGGCGGCGTGATGCTGTCGAACCCGGTGTCCAGGTAGCCGACGCTGGCGTCGAGACGAAACTCCGGCGTGGGCGCGTAATCGATCTCGATTTCACCACCATCGATCGTCGCAACGCCGGCATTGAACAGCAGCGGCACCACACCCAGCCGGTAGGTCATCTGGATGTCGTCGTAGTCGGACGTGAACGCAGCGATGTTGATGCGCAGGTTGTCGGTGGGATCGAGCTTCAGTCCGAGCTCGAAGGTCTCCGCCGTTTCGGGATCGAACGAAATCGGCGCGTTGCCCGGAGGCGCGGCGTTGTAGCGCTGGTTGAATCCGCCGCTCTTGAAGCCGTCGGCCCAGCTCAGGTACGTCATCACGTGATCGTTGAATCGGTACTGGGCGCTCGCCGACTTGGTGGTCGCGCTGAATTCACGCTCGAACCGGTTGGTCGTGATGAACAGGCAATTCGTCTGCGTGGGCGGCGGACCCGCGAACGGGCAAAGTGCCGTGGGGGCCGGCGGCTCTGCCCGACTCGCAGGCGCCACGTTGAACATGGTGGCCCGAAGACCCTTGGTCTCCTCGGTGTAGCGCAAGCCCGCCGAGAAACTGAAGGCATCGGTAATCTCGAATGTCCACTCGGTGAACGCCGCCTTGGCCTCGCCGTCCATGCTCACGCGTTGCGTGTCGTAGGAGGTGCCGGGATTGCCGAGCGGCACGAGCAGGCGGTCGAAGGACTCCTCGTCGAAGAAGTACAGGCCAACCACGCCATCCACGCGGCTGGTATCCACCAGGGCCTGCAGCTCCTGGCTGAACTGTTCGCTCTCGCTGGTGTAGTTGGTGTGCAGGATCAGCAGCGGGGTGTTGTCCGCGTCACGCGTGCCGGTCCAATCCAGGCGCCGGTCGGCCGTGATCGACTTGATCGAAACGGTATCGCTGGCGTCCCAGTCGATGACCAGCGACGCGCCGCGGTTTTCGAGCGTGCTCGAAGCTGGATACGTGCCGCCATTGGTGAAGGGACCGAGATACTGCGCATCGTTTCCGCAGCGCGGATCGGCCAGCGGGCCGACGAGCACCGGCGGCGGCAGCGGATCGATCATGTTCGGGCAACCGGCCGCCTGGCTGGCGGCGCCCACGAAAGTCGCCGCTTCGTTCATCGTCCGGAACACGAAGGGCGAGCCGTTTTCATCTTCCTTGGTGTAGTCGGCGCGCAGCGTCAGCACGATGTCGTCCGCCGGCTTCCACCGCAGTCCGAACTGGCCCGTGTACATCTTCTCGTCGCCGAGATCGACGCCGTCCGAGGCGCGCTTGACGTAACCGTCGCGCTGGCGGCCGCCGAGCGACAGGCGTGCGGACCAGGTATCACTCAGCGGCAGATCGAACGCCCCGTAGAGCTCGTACAACGAGTCGCTGCCGACACCGAGCCGGACGGAATTGCCGGCGTCGTCTCCGGGCGCGTTCGTGGTGAGCAGCACCGCACCACCGATGGTGTTGCGGCCGAACAGCGTGCCCTGCGGGCCGCGCAGGATCTGCACGCTCGCGATGTCCCGAAAGTCCATCGCGCCGCCGACCGAACGGCCCATGTATACGTCGTCGATGTAGATGCCGACGCCCGGATCGACCGCGGGCGTCGCGTCGGTCTGACCGATGCCGCGGATGAAAACCTGCGCCGCGGAATTGTTGCCCGTCAGCGTGCCGTACGAATGAAACTGGAGATTGGGCGCCACCTTGTCGAGGTCGGTGGTTCCGATCACCTGCTGCCGTTCGAGCTCGTCGGCACTCAGCGCCGTGATGGCGACCGGCGTGTCCTGCAGGCTTTCCTCGCGGCGCCGCGCGGTGACGACCACGGCCTCGAGATTCTCGGCCTCGTCGGCTGCCGGCGCCGCGGGCTGCTGTGCCTGGGCATCGATTGCCGGCACGCACATCAGCGCAACCGAGGCCAGCGGGCCGCGCAGTTTCCACGCGGTTGTGTTCTTTCTTGTCGCGTCAAACATTTCCATGATTACCCCCAAGCGGAAGATGTTTGTATGTAGTACATACTATTAGCGTTGCCAGCGAATTGGCAAGCGGGTACATTCGCGCGCCAATACGTGCAAGGTGGGAGATACGCGATGCCGCGCCAGTCGAATGCCAAGGCAGAGCGGGTTGAGGAGGAACTGCAGGGCCCCGAACTCATGTTCGAGGAACTGGACGGGCTGCTCGGCTACCACCTGCGGCGTGCGCAGGGCGCCATGCACCGGGATTACATGGCGACGGTTGCCGGCGTCGATCTCACGCAGAAACAGACCGCGACTCTCTGGTTGATCAACGCCAATCCCGGTGTTTCCCAGGTCTCGATCGCGCAGGCGCTGGGCATGGACCGCGCGACCATGATGGCCGTCACCGACCGCATGGAGGAACGCGGACTGCTGGTGCGCAAGCGTTCGACCGTCGACCGGCGCCGACAGGAGCTGTACCTGACTCCCGCGGGACAGTCCGCGCTGCGCAAGGTCAAGTCGCGCATCGTCGAACACGAGGCGCGCTTCAAGGCGCTGTTCAAGCCGGCCGAACTCGCGGCGCTGCTCGCGGCGTTGGACAGATTCCGGGAACTGGGTTGAGCACGGCGGCGCGGGCGGACATCGCGCGGCGATGAGCGTCGCATTCGAGATCCACGACGGCATCGCACTGGCCCTGGTCGATCGTCCGCCAGTCAACGCCATCAACGCCAGCGTGCGGGCCGGACTGCTCGATGCCGCGCGTCGCGCCGGGGAAATCTCCGCGGTCAGGGCGCTGGTGATCGCCTGTCGAGGCCGGACTTTCATGTCTGGCGCGGACCTCGCCGAACTTGCCGGGAAGGTTCCACCGCCCTCCTACGTCGACGTCCTCACCGCGCTCGAGAATTGCCCAAAGCCCGTGATCGCGTCCCTGCACGGCACAGCACTCGGCGGCGGGCTGGAAGTCGCGATGGCCTGCCACTATCGGTGCGCGACGGCCAGCGCACGCATGGGCATGCCCGAGATGACGCTCGGCATTCTGCCGGGAGCCGGTGGCACGCAGCGCCTGCCTCGCCTCGTCGGCACTCTGCATGCGCTCGACCTGCTGATTTCCGGAACCCCCATGGACTCGACGCGAGCCAAGGGACTCGGCCTGATCGATGAGCTCATCGGCGAAGATCCGATAGCCGGTGGGCTCGCTCATGCGCAGCGCCTCGTGGCCGCAGGCGCGGGACCGCGCCCGACCCGATCGCTCGCGTCGCGCGCAACTCCGATCGGAGAACAGGACATCGCGGGTGTCCTCGAGCGGCATGCCCGCGCACTCAAGGGCCGAACCACGCAACGCGCGCTCATTCGCGCCGTGAACGCGGCAACACAGCCGAACTTCGAAGCGGGACTGCGCCTCGAAGCGGAGTTGTCCGCGGAATCGCTCGATGCACCCGAGTCCCGCGCGTTACGCCACGTCTTCTTCGCCGAACGCGAATGCGCACGGATTCCCGGACTGGCCGGCGCGGCATCACCTCGGGAAGTGCGCCGGGCGGCGGTGGTCGGCGCCGGCACCATGGGCGCCGGAATCGCCATGGCGCTCGCGGACGCCGGCATCGATGTAGCGTTGATCGAACGTGGGTCGGCCGCGCTCGAACGCGGACTGTCGAACATCCGCTCGAACTACGAAAGCGCCGTGCAACGTGGACGCATCGACGCCGCGACCGCGTCCGGTCGCATCAGCCGCATCCAGGGATTCCTGGACATGGATGCCGCCGGCGAAGCGGATCTCGGGATAGAAGCGGTTTTCGAGAACCTCGAGCTCAAGTGCTCGGTGCTCGCGCAACTCGATCGCGTATTGCCCGGCCATGCCATCGTGGCGTCGAACACCTCGAGCCTGTCGCTGAGAATACTCGCCGAAGCCACGCGCCGGCCCCAGGCCGTGATCGGACTGCACTTCTTCAGCCCGGCGAATGTCATGCGGCTGCTGGAGATCGTCCGTGGCGCGCACACCTCGATCGACACCGTGGTCGCGGCGCTGTCGCTCGCAAAGACGCTGCGGAAGACGGGAGTCGTCGTGGGAGACGGGTTCGGCTTCGTCGGCAACCGCATGATGCTCGACGGCTACTTCCGCGAATCGGAGCTCATGTTGCTGCAGGGAGTGCCGCCCGCACGCATCGATTCGGTCATGGAATCCTTCGGATTCGCGATGGGACCCAACAAGGTGAACGACATGGCCGGGGTCGACGTCGGCACGCGGGTTCGCGCGGAGCTCGTGCGACGCGAAGCCCGGCCGGCGCCCTACCACGTGGTTTCCGACGCGCTCACATCGCTCGGTCGCCTCGGCCAGAAATCCGGCCGCGGAATCTATCGCTACGAGCCCGACGATCGCACCGCCCTCCCGGATGCCGAGATCGAGCCGCTGGTCGCGGCGCTGGCAGCCAAACACGCGATCGCCCCGCGCGAAGTATCGGACCCGGAAATCGAACGCCGCTGCGTACTGTCGCTGGTCAACATCGGCGCATCCATCCTCGCGGAGGGGCTCGCCTACCGCGCCAGTGACATCGACGTCATCTGGACCTCGGGGTACGGATTCCCGCGCTGGCGTGGCGGGCCCATGCACTACGCGGACTCGCTGGGGCTGAAGGAAGTCGTGAAGCAGATGCGCGAACTCGCCGATACCGGCGGCGGATCGTACTGGTCCGTCTCGCGCCTGTTGCTCGAGCTCGCGCAGGGCGGTCGCACTTTCTCCGAGTGGGATCGCGAACGCGCCTCCTGAGCGGTTGCGCCGATAGTATGTGTTACTTACTATCTGCGCGTGCGTACACAGGTCGTCATCATCGGTGCCGGGCCGGCGGGAATGTTCCTCGCGCACCTGCTGCGCCAGGCTGGGGTCGAGGCCGTGGTGCTCGAGATGCGCAGCCGCGACTACGTCGAGGGCCGGGTGCGCGCCGGCGTGCTCGAACAACACACCGTGCGACTCATGCACCGCCTGGGTATCGGCGACCGCGTCGCGCGTGAAGGCCTGGTGCACGCGGGCACGACCCTGTGCGTCGACGGCGAACCCTTCCATGTGAACTTCTCCGACCTGACTGACGGCGGGGCCGTAACGGTCTATGGCCAATCGGAGGTGATGAAGGATCTCAACGTCGCGGCGGACCGGCGCGGCATCGAGGTGATCTACGAGGCGGCGGACGTAACCCCTCACAACCTCGATTCGCATGCGCCCGTGGTCACCTGGAAAACGCGCGGCGAGCCGCAACGGCTCGAGTGCGATTTCGTCGTCGGATGCGATGGATACCACGGCGTGTGCCGCGCCAGCATCCCGGCGGATCACGTCAAGACCTTCGAGCGCATCTATCCATTCGGCTGGCTCGGAATCCTCGCGGACGTCCCGCCCTGCAACCACGAGCTGATCTACGCCAACCATCCACACGGGTTCGCACTCGCCTCGATGCGTTCGCCCACGCGCAGCCGCTGCTACCTGCAGTGTTCGCTCGGCGACCGGGTCGAGGAATGGAGCGACCAGCGATTCTGGGACGAATTCACCGTGCGCATCGGCGCGCAGTACTCTGCGCGCGTCACCCGCGGCCCGTCGTTCGAGAAATCCATCGCGCCGCTGCGCAGTTTTGTGTGCACCACGATGCGCTGGGGCCGATTGTTCCTGGCGGGAGACGCGGCGCACATCGTGCCGCCCACCGGCGCCAAGGGTCTCAACCTGGCCGTGGCGGATGTCGTGGTCCTGGGCGATGCACTGGCCGCGTGGTACGGCGCCGGCGACGATCGCGGCCTCGAGACCTATGCGCGCCGCGCCCTCGATCGCATCTGGAAAGCCGAACGTTTCTCCTGGTGGCTGACGAACCTGACCCATCGCTTCCCGGACATGGACGTGTTCGACCGCCACATGCAGATCGCGGAATTCGCCTACCTGCGGGAATCGCGCGCTGCCCAGACCTCGTTCGCCGAGAACTACGTCGGGCTGCCGCTGGACTTCTGAGCACATGGCAGTTCCGGGCGCCGGCCCGGTCGTTGCACTCGGAATCGAAACGATTTCAGGCATCATCGAGCCCCTGACGACCCCGCTTGGGCAAGCTGTCGTCACCCCTTCTGCGAGGATCCCATGGCCGCCCCGCGCGACTACGAAACCATTCCCGGCACCTACGTCTACGACGCGGAGCGCGGCCGCGTCGGCTATCACCTCAACATGTTCTGCATGTCGCTCAACGATCCGAAGAACCGCGAGGCGTTCAAGGCGGACGAGTCCGCGTATCTCGACCGCTTCCCGCTCACGCCGGAACAGAAGCAGTCGGTGCTGAAGCGCGACTGGTTAGGCATGCTGAAGGTGGGCGGCAACATCTACTACACCATCAAGATCGCGTTCTGCGACGGCCTCACCTTCCAGGACGTGGCGGGCATGATGTGCAGCATGCCGAAGGAGGAGTACGCGAAGATGATGATGGACGGCGGACGTTCGCCCGAGGGCAATCGTTTCAAGCCGGATCCTTCGAAGGAGCAGAAATAATGGCGCGCATCGTTGGCGGCATCGCCTGCTCGCACGTTCCCGCCATCGGCGCCGCGCTCGACAAGGGCAACTCCGGTAATCCGTACTGGAAGCCCTACTTCGACGGCACGATTCCCGCGCGCGAATGGCTGGCGAAGATCAAGCCGGATGTCGCCATCCTCATCTACAACGATCACGCCAATGCGCTGTCGCTGCAGATGATCCCGACATTTCTCATGGGCACCGCGGAATTGTTCCCGGTGGCCGACGAAGGCTTCGGACCGCGGCCCGTGCCGCCGGTGTACGGGCATTCGAAACTCGCCTGGCACCTGATCGAGAACCTCATCCTCGATGAGTTCGACATGACCATCGCCAACGAGATGCCGGTGGATCACGGTCTCACGGTGCCGCTGTCGGTCACCTGCGGCCAGGTCGACAAGTGGCCGTTCAAGGTGATCCCGTTGTGCGTGAACGTGATCCAGTATCCGCCGCCCACCGGCGTACGCTGCTTCAAGCTCGGCCAGGCGATTCGCCGCGCCGTCGAAGACTATCCAGAAGACCTGCGCGTGGTGGTGTACGGCACCGGTGGTATGTCGCACCAGTTGCAGGGCGAACGCGCCGGCCTCGTGAACCGGGACTTCGACGCCATGTTCCTCGACGGGATGGTCAACGATCCGCAGAAACTCACGAAGCTTTCGCACACCGAGTACATGCGCGAGTCCGGATCCGAAGGCATCGAGATGGTGATGTGGCTGGCCATGCGCGGCGCGCTCGGCGGCAAGGTGCGCGAGGCGTATCGTTTCTATCGCGTGCCCACGTCGAACACTGCTTCCGGGCTGCTGTGCCTCGAACCCACGGAGCCATGAGAATGAGGGTAGTCGAATGAAAGTCTGCATCGCCGGACAAGGCGCGTTCGGCATCAAGCACATCGAGGCCATCCAGAAGATTCCCGGCATCGAGATTGCGACGCTCGCGGGCGGCAGTCCCGACTCGACGCGCGAAGTGGCGCAGAAGTTCAGGATCCCGCACTGGTCGACGAATCTCGAGGAATGCCTGGCACAGCCGGGTGTCGTGGCCGCGATTCTCGCCACGCCCACGCAGATGCACGCGAAGCAAGGCGTGCAGTGCATGCGCGCCGGCAAACACGTGCAGATCGAGATCCCCGTCTCCGACAATCTCAAGGACGCCGAAGAGCTCGCGCGTGTACAGAAGGAAACCGGCCTCATCTGCATGGGCGGCCACACGCGCCGCTTCAATCCCTCGCACCAGTGGGTGCGCAAGAAAATTCTCGCCGGCGAACTCAAGGTCCAGCAGATGGACGTGCAAACCTACTTCTTCCGCCGCACGAACATGAACGCGCTGGGCAAGGCGCGCAGCTGGACCGATCACCTGTTGTGGCACCACGCCTGTCACACGGTCGATCTCTTCCAGTACCAGACCGGCGAAACCGCGAGCGTGGCCCGCGCCGTGCAGGGCCCGATGCACCCGGATCTGAAGATCGCCATGGACATGAGCATCCAGATGAAGGTGCCGGGTGGCGCCATCTGCACGCTGTCGCTGTCGTTCAACAATGACGGGCCGCTGGGCACGTTCTTCCGCTACATCTGCGACAACGGCACCTACATTGCGCGTTACGACGACCTCATCGACGGCAAGGACAACAAGATCGACGTCTCGAAGGTGGACGTGTCGATGAACGGCATCGAGCTGCAGGACCGCGAGTTCTTCGCGGCCATCCAGGGCAAACGCGAACCGAACGGCAGCATCCACCAGGTGTTGCCGGCCATGCGCACGCTCGACACGCTGGAGAAGTCCCTGCTGTAATCGGGGCATGACACACCCCCGCCGTCTCGTCACTCTGGTACTCCTGGGCCTGCTCGCCGGCGTTTCGGGCGCCGCGGAGTTCAAGCCCGATCCTCCTCATGCCTGCGAATACTGCGAAGGCTGGAGCCAGCCGCGCGAGCCCTTCCGCATCTACGGCAACACCTGGTACGTGGGCGGCGCACTCACCTCGGTGTTGATCACCTCCGACAAGGGACACGTGCTCATCGACGGCGGCCTCACGCAGACCGCGCCGCAGATCGTGGCCAACTTGAAGAAGCTCGGCTTTCGCCTCGAGGACGTGAAATACATCCTCAACTCGCACACCCACTACGATCATGCCGGCGGTATCGCATCACTGCAGCGCGCCAGCGGTGCGCAGGTGTTCGCGAGCCCGGCGGCAAAGCTTGCACTCGAGGGCGGCGGGCCGCGTCCCGACGATCCGCAGTTCTCGTTCGGTCCCGAGCACAACAACTTTCCGGTCGTGCGTGACCTGCACGCGCTCGAGGATGGGAAAAAACTGCCGGCCGGCGGCCTCGATATCACGGTCCACTTCACGCCCGGCCACACGCCCGGCGGAACTTCGTGGACCTGGAAATCCTGCGAGGGCGACAAGTGCCTGAACATGGTGTACGCCGACAGCCTGAATTCGGTGTCCGCGCCGGGTTTTCGTTTCACGGGCGACGCCACGCATCCCAGCCGCGTGGCGACGTTCGAGAAATCCATCGCCACCATCGAAACACTGCCGTGCGACATCCTGATCACGCCGCATCCCGAGGCAATCGACGTGGATGCCAAGCTGGCACGGCAAGCCAAAGACCCGGCGACCAATCCGTTCATCGACAGCGGTGCCTGCAAGGCCTACGCCGCCGGCGCGCGCGAGCGCCTGGCAAAGCGCGTTGCCGAGGAACAGGCAAGTCGATAGCACCAATCGATCCCCGGGCGGGTATTCTCCCGCGCCATGCCACGCAGCACAGCACGCAAAGCCCGCTCGTCGACGCGCCGCGGTTACTCCGCTCCTGCCCTGGAGAAGGGCATGGACATCATCGAGCTCCTGGCCGAGCGGGAAGCCGGTCTCACGGTCTCGGAAATCGCCAACCGCCTGAAACGGCGAATGAGCGAACTGTTCCGCATCATCGTCGTCATGGAGCAGCGGGGCTGGCTGCAGAAAGACCCGGAGAATTCGCGCTACAGCGTGACGTATCACGTGCTGCAGCTCGCCCACCGCGGCACTCCCGCACAGGCTCTGACGATGGCGGCCGCACCCGTGATGCACGAGCTTTCACTGCGCATCAACCATTCCTGTCACCTGGTGGTGCGCTCCGGCACGCAGGGCCTCGTCGTGCTGCGGCAGGAGAATCTGAAACGCCACGCGAATCTTTCCGTGAGACTGGGTGCGGTCATCGACCTGGCCTCGAGTTGTTCCGGGCAAGTGCTCCTGGCGCATCTCGAGGGGTCAGAGCGCGAGAACGTACTGCGCGCGCTGCCGCGTTCACGGGGCATGTCACGTGCGAAGCTGGAAAAGAAGCTGGAGAAGGTCCGGCAGCGCGGCTACGAGATTCATCCCAGCCCCATCACGGCGGGTGTGACGGACCTCAGCTACCCGATCCGGGGCTTCGATGGCCAGGTCATCGCGGCGCTTACGATTCCCTACCTTCACGTAATCGACAAGTCATTGCCCACGACCGTCGAGCAGACGCGCCGGCTCCTCGAGGAAGCCGCCCGCCGGATCTCGCAGTCGTTAGGCGGCCTGCGATGACCCGACGGGTGGTCCCGGACTATTTCTGACGGAACAGTCGCGGCGCGAAATCCTTGAGATTGCGCCGCCAGGTCTGCCATTCGTGGTCGGTACCCGGCGACTCCCACCAGACGTGCTTGATGCCCGCTTCGGCCAGCGCGTCATGCAGGCCGCGCAGTCGCGTCTGGAAGCGCTCGGGCTCCGCGGTACCGACGCCCAGATACAGCACGTGCACCTTCTTCGCGAACGCCGCCGGATCCGCGAACGCGCCGTTGAAGTCCGTTTTCATGTCGGGCTTGCGGTCTTCCATCATGCCGCCGGTACCGCTGAAACCGCCGATGTGCGAGAAAAGATCGAGGTGCTTCAGCGTGATGTGAAATGTCTGGAAACCGCCCATCGACAGACCCGCCATCGCGCGGTTGTCGCGGTCGGCCAGTGTCCGATAGGTCTTGTCGACGAACGGTATCAATACCTGCGTGACGTCGTCCTCGAAGGTATTGGCCATCTCTTCGCGGGCGCGAGCACCTTGCGCCGTACCCATCGTGGCGGGCGACAGGTCGGGCGGCGCGGAGCCCGCGCGTCGCGCGTAGCCATACGCCATGACGATGATCATGGGCTTGGCTTCGCCCTTCGCAATCAGGTTGTCGAGGATGACGTTGGCACGTCCCTGGCGGATCCAGCCGGTCTCATCCTCGCCCCCGCCGTGCTGTAGATAGAGCACCGGGTAGCGTTTCTTCGCCTGCGCCTCGTAATCGGGAGGCAGGTACACCATGGCATGCCGCCACGAGCCGGTGACCTTCGACTGGTACCAGACATCGCGAACCTGTCCCTGCGGCACGTCCTGGATGGAGTAGTAAGTCGATCCCGGCTCGGGAATCTCCACCATGCTGGTGTAACGCGAGCCGCCAAAGAAGGCGCGGCTGCCGGGATCGCTGAGGTCGGCGCCATCCACGTTGATCACGTAATAGTGCAGTCCCGGAACCAGCGGCGGCGTCGTCACCGTCCAGAATCCGTCGGCCTGCTTCTCCATGTCGACCTTGGGGCCGCTCCAGAAGTTGAGCTTGACCTTGCTGGCCTCGGCCGCCTTGATGCGGACCTGCACGCGTCCGGTGGCATCGACACGCGGATATTCCGCGCCCCAGACATTGGTCTCGGCAGGTTTGAAGTCCGCGACGTCGTCGGCGCAGCACACGCTTGCCAGCAACATCGCTACAGACAGAAGTCGCTTCATGATGTTTCCTTCGAACTTCGCACATGGTCGAGAGAAGGGGATGTCAGCCAGAAGGGGCGACTGACACCCCCTTCCCGCCCGCTCGGGCCTTGCAGCCTGGCGCGGACTCCCATGTGGTGTTCAGAACTTCGCGCGGAACCCCAGCGTGAAGTACCGGCCCATGTCGTCATAGAAACCCAGCGTCGGATAGAACAGGCCCGGCAGTCCCGAGTTGGACCCGTATAGCGGAGCACGCTCGTCCAGCAGGTTGTTCACGGTCAGGTAGGCGTTGATCATGCTGTCGTTGAACTCGAACTCCTTTTCGAACGTGAAGTCCACGATGTCATAGGCGTCGAGGCTGGAATCCACGTAGTGCTGGTTGTTGGCGGGGTTGAGACTGTTATCGCTGGTCTTGAGGCTGACATTGCTCAGCCAGCGATTCTGCAGCGATCCTGTCCAGCCGCCGTTCCGGTACGTCAGGAACGTGGTCTGCATCAGGTGCGGCTGCACCGCCCACGTGTAGAAGCCCGTGACCGGCGTCGGCAGCGTGGAATTGGTGGGCTGGTAGTTCGCCAGGTGACGGAAGGAGAACTGGCCGCCCCACAGGTCCACGTTGTAGTCGATCTGGAAATCGAAGCCGCGCGTCTTGATCAACGCGGAGTTCGCAGGCGCGTTACGGATAGCCGTCGGCGCGTTGACCGGCTGGGTGTAGTTAGGATCGGTCACGTCGGTGATCGGACGGATCGCCAGCGTGCAGTAAGGCGAATTGTACTGGGGCGCCGAGGCAAGGCAGAGACCCTGGATGGTGTCGCTCTGGTAACTGATCTGCGTGATCGCATTCTCCAGACGCGTCTCGTAATAGTCGACCGCGAAGCTGAACCGCTCGATGAAACTCGGCGTGAATACCAGGCCCGCCGTCACTGTCTTCGCCGTTTCCGGCGTCAGCAACGGGTTGCCACCCGTGAACAGACGCATGCCCGAGTTGTTGACACCCGTGAGCCGGTCCGTGAAGCCCGTCGAAGTCACACCGACGGGCTCGTACAGGTTGTTCATGTTCGGCGCGCGGAAATCCGACGACAACGTGCCACGGAAGCGGACCGAATCGACGATCTGCCAGTTGAGTCCGATCTTCCAGGAATCACCCGCATCGAACTTGTCGTACTTGGCGCGTCGGCCCGCCAGGTTCAGCGTGACGTCCTGCAAGCCTGGCATGTCCTTGGCCAGTGGCACGTTGAATTCCAGCGCGAACTCGTAGACGTGGTCCTTCTCGTCGACTTCGCCGTTGGTGTTCTGCACCCAGCGCAGCGGCGCGGAGCCGTTCGCAAGACAGAAGCGCAGACCCGTGCAATTCACGAAGTCGCTCGGCAGGAAATCGCTTTCCATCTGGTACGTGAGCCAGCGGGCTTCGCCAGACACGTTCGCAAGGATGTCGCCCGCCGGGAGGCCGAAGCCGAGGCTGCCGCCAATCGACATACCGACGTTGTCCAGTTTCTGCGTCAGCGTCCACGAGGTCGGTGTGCGCAGATATTCGTAGGCTTCCGCGGTCACGCCACCCGGAGTGAAGACGTTGATCGGAACGCATCCCGGATAGAGGGCTGCGAACTGCGGCTGCGTGGTCACCCAGCACTGGATCGTGCCACCGACGTTCACGGCATCCAGCGCCGCGAGATATTTCGCATTGTCGGTATTGTTGGGGTTGGTGACCGTCAACTCGCTCTCGTTGTGGTTGTAGTAGACGTCCCACTTCCAGGTTTCGCCGAAGCTCCCGGTGACGCCGGTTTCCGCATTCCACTGCTGCTGGTCGCCCTCGGTGCGATACAACCGGATGGGGCTCTTGTCGGCAGCTTGCCCGCCGACCGTGTTGAAGGTGTACGACGGCACGCGGATGAACGGGCGATTCGTTTCGCCCGGAAGGATCGGCGGCGGCGGCGTGCTCCCGGTCTGGGGCGACATGGCCGGGTTCAACGGCAAGCACAGTCGAGTGCCCCCCGTCACCGTCGCGCAATCGACATTCGCGCCCAGATCCCCCTGCGTGCCGGTCGGAATGTAAGGGTTGGTGACGAAGATGGAATTCGGCCGGCCGCCCGCCGGACTCACTACCCACTGGATCCAGTTCGAGGCGTTCTCGGCCTGCGCCCACGACCCCTGTATGTACCAGTTGGCGTTTTCACCCAGGTCGACGTCGAAGCGCGTGAACACGTCCTTCATGTCGAGCTCGGAACGGAACGTGCCGTACTTGATGTACGCGCCGCCGCCACCCGACTCGACGGGCGAGGATCCGGTCGCGGTGCCATGGACCAGCGGGACGAGGCCGCCGGCCGCGTTGACGGTGTAGCCGTTGTAGAGGCAGGTGGCTTGCTGACCGCAAACGATGTTGCCGGCGTCAGGGCCGCTGTTGAACACACGTGAGTAAGGGGTGTTGACGAACGGGTTGGCCACGGTACCGCTGCCGGTCAACAGCCAGGCTTGCCCATCCTTGCCGTAGGGGCGTTCGCTGATGGGGATCATGTCCTGCTTGCGGACGCGCGCGGAGGCTTCGAAGTGGCCGCGATCGCTGAACAAGTCCGTACCCCAGGCAACGCCGAGCTGATACTGGTCACCGTCGCTGTACTTCGACATGCCGTAGTCAGCCTTGACTGACAGGCCGGTGAATTCCGTGTCGAGCACGTAGTTGACCACGCCGGCGACGGCGTCGGAGCCATAGATGGCCGAGGCGCCACCGGTCACGATGTCGACCTTCTGGGTCAGCATTTGGGGCAGCACGTCGATGTTGACCGAGCCGTCCTGGTTGCTCGGCGCGATGCGATGGCCATTCAGCAGCACCAGCGTGCGCGCGGCTCCGAAGTTGCGCAGCGACAGCGTGTTGCCGCCGTTGTTGGTGCTGCCGTTGCCCTGCGTTCGCGGCGTGCGTCCGCCCATGATGGTGGGCAACTTGTTGAGCGCGTCGGCGGTGTCACTCGGCGTGGTAACCGCCAGCTCGGCGATATCGACCGAGGTAATCGGGGTCGGCGACTTCACCACTTCGGTGATGGTGCGCGAGCCCGTCACCGTGATGGTGCCCATCTCTTCGCCTTCGGAACCCGGCGGCTCCTGTGCCCGTACGGCATTGGCGCCCAGCGTTGCGGAAACACCGAGCGCAACCAGCGAAGTCCGGAAAAATACCTTCGATTTCATGGCAACTCCCCCCAGTTGATGTTGTGCCGCGAAGCTAACAGGGGGTTTTTACTAAGGCAATCAACTTCCTGTAATGGAATCGACGAATACGAATTCAGGTATTGGTAGATAGAGGCGCCAGCAGGCGTGGTGGTATCGCTCACACGGGCCGCGCGAATGTCATACCTCGTATGGGTCCGTGCCAAAACACGGCGTGATGATCCAAAAACGGCGTGGCAAGCTCACGCGCATGAAAAACCACACGCTGCGCCTGCTTGCACTGCTGTTTGTCGTGCTCGCTTCCGTCGGCGCCCGCGCCGCACCGACCGGCCAGGCGAACGGGAAATACACCTTCGTCATCGTTCATGGCGCCACCGCCGGCGCCTGGGAATGGAAGAGCACCGGGCAATTTCTCACCGGCGATGGCCACACCGTCTATCGCGCCACGCTCACCGGGCTCGGCGAGCGCGAGCACCTCAATGGCACCAACGTCGATCTGCAGATGCACATCAATGACGTCGTGAACCTGATCCTCTACGAGGACCTGCACGACGTGGTGCTCACCGGACACAGCTACGGCGGCATGGTGATCACGGGTGTCATCGACCGGATCCCCGAGCGCATCAGGCACGTCGTGTTCCTGGATGCCGCCGTGCCCGACGACGGCATGTCGCTGTGGCAACTCTTCGGCGGCACCGGTCCGCAGGATCCGGAGCGCTTCAAGGACGGCTTCATGCAGGTTCCGTGGGTCAAGCCCGGCACGCCACCGCCCCACAGCGTCAAGCATTCGGTCAAATGTTTCGACCAGCCGGTCTCGTACAAGAATCCCGCCGCGTTGAAATTGCCCGTGACCTACGTCGCCTTCGTCCCCAGGGACAAGTCGGCCGACGAGCGGGCAAAGATGGACAAGAGCTGGCAACGTGCGGTGTCACGTGGCTGGACGATTCGCACCTTTCCCGGCACGCACGTCGCGATGGTGGAAGATCCGCGCGGCGTCGCCACGCTCATCGAACAGTCGGTGGACGACCGCAACAGGTAAGAACCGGGTTGCGCCCGGCCCGCCCGTGCCGGTCGCGGCCATTTGACAGGCCGTCCAGTATGCTGGATCCTGTTTCCACTATGACGGACGTGAATTCCCGCATCGCCGCGCGCGTGCGCGACCTGCGCAGCCGCAATGCCATGAGTCTCGAGGTCCTGGCCACGCGCTGCGAGGTGAGCCGCTCGATGATCTCCCTGATCGAACGCGGCGAAACCAGTCCCACCGCCGTGGTGCTGGAGAAAATCGCCGCCGGCCTCGGCGTCACGCTGTCGTCGCTGTTCGACGATCCGGGCACGACACCGAACCCGGTTTCGACCTCGGCGGAGCGCACGACCTGGAAGGATCCGCAGTCCGGCTACGTCCGGCGCAACATCTCTCCGGCCAACTTCCCCTCCCCCATTCGTATCGTCGAAGTGGAGTTTCCCGCCGGCGCGAAGGTCGCCTACGAAAGCGGCGCGCGCGCCAACGCGGTGGCCCAGCAGATCTGGGTGCGCGAGGGCGCCATCGAAGTCACCGTGGGCAAGCTCACCCACAAGCTCGCCACCGACGACTGTCTCGCCATGCAGCTCGACGCTCCCGTGACCTTCCGCAATCGCACGCGCAAGACCGCGCGTTACATCGTGGTGCTGTCGTCATGAATGCTGCCAGCGTGCGGCGGCTGACGACCATGGACGTGCACGAGTTCGATGGCCTGTGCAGGCTGCTCATCGACTGCGTGGAGGGCGGCGCTTCGGTGAGCTTCATGCAGCCCATGACGCGCGCGAAAGCCGAGACGTTCTGGAACTCCGTCGCCGAAGGCCTGGGCCGCAACGATCGCGCGCTGGTCGTCGCGGAGGATGCGGATGGCGAGATCCTCGGCACCGCGCAGGCCATCTGGGCGGAACCGGAGAACCAGCCGCACCGCGCGGACGTTGCCAAGATGCTGGTGCGCCGGAGCGCGCGGCGGCGCGGGGTGGGCGCCCTGGTGCTGGCCGCCGCCGAACGCGCGGCGCTGGAAGCCGGGAAAACCTTGCTGGTGCTGGACACGGCAAGTGCCGACGCCGAACGTCTATATGAACGCGCAGGTTGGCAACGCGTCGGGACAGTGCCCAGGTATGCACTGATGCCGGATGGGCCTTTCTGCAGCACCGTGTTCTATTACAAGGACTTGAGCGGGGTTTGACCCGTCTACACAGGAGCGAGCATGCGTCGTCGTGAATTCCTGCAACACCTGGGCGCGGGTTCCGCGCTCGCCTTCCTGCCCGCTTTCACGCGGGATGCCTTTGCCGCCAACGCGGCGGACGACGCATTGCTCATCAGTGAAGTCGAGATACTGAAACTCTCCGGCACGCACGAGCTGGTTCCCGGCCTCAATCGCCAGTACCAGGTGAACCCGTTGCACCTTTACGAAGAACGGCGGCCGAAGCCGTTCAAGGACCCGGCCGCGGATGCGAAGCCGGAGAAGCGACCGCTGACCCAGTACTACATCCGCATCCGCACCAAGGGCGGCGCCGAAGGCATTTACGGCGCAGTCGACAGCGAAGCACTGCCGGTGTTGCTGGGCAGATTGCGTCCGCTGGTCATCGGTCAGCACGCATTGGCCGTGGAGCGTATCTGGGACCAGATGTACCGCTCCAACCGCCACTCGCGCTCCAGCCATTACATGATGGCCATCAGCTACGTCGACAACGCGCTGTGGGACTTGCGTGGCCGCGTGTTCGGCGCACCGGTGTTCCGCCTGCTCGGCGGGCCGACGCAGATGCCGGTACGTGTCTATGGCAGCTGCCTCGGCTTTTCCATCGACCCGCCGCTGGCGGGGAAACGCGCCGCTCAGCTCAAGAAAGACGGCTTCATCCACCAGAAGTGGTTCCTCGGCTACGGACCCGGCGACGGCGCGCGCGGCATGGATCTCAACGTGCAGCTCGTTAAGGCGCTGCGCGAGGCCGTGGGCGACGACGTGCAGATCATGTTCGACGCCTACCAGGGCTGGGACCTGCAATACGCCATCGAATGGTGCCGCAAGGTGGAGCAGTACCGGCCCTACTTCGTCGAAGAAGCCGTGCCCATGTCCGATGTCGAGAGCTTCATCCGCCTGAGCAAGTCCACCACCGTGCCCATCGCCACCGGCGAACACGTGTACGGCCGCTGGGAAGCCGAGCAGTTCTTCAAGGCCGACGCGCTGCAGTTCATCCAGGCGGACCCGGAGTGGTGCGGCGGCCTGAGCGAGACGGTCAAGATCGCGCACCTCGCCTCGGTGCACGGCGTCAAACTACTGCCGCACTGTCACAACATCCACGCCGCGCTCGCCATCGTCGCCAGCCAGTCGCCGGCCGTGTGTCCTTTCGGCGAATACCTCATCAACCACGTGCCGGAGAAGCTGCATTTCATGAAGGACCCGCCGCTCACCCGCAACGGACTGGTGCAGCTCCCGGAAAAGCCCGGCTTCGGCATCGAACTCGACCCCGCGAAGGTCGAGAAGCAGGAAGTGTTGACCTCCCTCTGATTCCGGCCGGTAGTCAGGTGCGCCACTCGTCCGATTCGTCGGTGAACAGCGTCGCCACCGTCTCGCGGAGCCACTTGTTCTTGGGGTCGCGCTGGTAGTTGCGGTGCCAGTGCAGCTTGAGGTCGATCTTCGGCGTCTGCATCGGCGGTTCCGCGAGCCGGATGTTGAGGTGCGCATTGCGGACGAACACACCGACCGCATGCGGCACCGTCACCACCAGGTCCGACTGCGAAATGATGGGCGGGATGCTCATGAAGTGCGGCGTCTCGAGCACCACGCGCCGATGCAGCTTCTTGGCGCGCAGGTAGCGTTCGAATATCTCGTAGGTGCGGCCCGAGCCGTACACCACCGCGTGTTCGAGACCCAGGAATTCGGCCATCGACAGTTTCGATGCCTTGATCGGATGCTTGTCACGCAACAGGCAGACGAAATGGTGAAAGAACAGGTGGCGCTCCTGGAATGATTTCTCGCGCAGGTCGGGGAAGTAGCCGACCGCAAGATCGATCTCGCCGGTCTCGAGCCCGCGCCCGAGCTGTTCCGCGCTCGGCGCCACCGAGCGCACCTTCGCATGCGGCGCGAGTGCGCGGATGCGCCGCAGGATCTTCGGCATGAAAACCATCTCGCCAAGATCGGTCATGGCGAAGCTGAAAGTGGCGTTGGTGGTGGCCGGTTCGAACAGCGACTGCGCCGAAAAGGTCGCATCCACGCGCGCCAGTGCCTCCCGCAGCGGATCGATCAGGGCGCGCATGCGCGCCGTCGGCTCCATGCCGTGGCCCACGCGATTGAACAGCGGGTCCCCGTACGTGTCGCGCAACTTCGCGAGCGCCGTGCTCACCGCCGACTGGCTCACCCCGAGCTTCTGTGCGGCCAGGGAGACGCTGCCCTGTTCCTGGATGGACACCAGCACGCGCAACAGGTTGAGATCGAGGGAACGGGTCATGCGGGGCCCTATTCGCGATTGCGATATTCGATATCGGTTTATCGCGATTGAAGATACAGCGGCCTTTGCCTACCGTCACGCACAAAACCGGGGGGAATCATCATGTTGAAGGACCAATTGCGTTATTCGACCTTGTTCGCGTTGTCAGTCGTCGCGCTGTCCACCATCGCGCCGCAGGTAGCGGCACAAACGGCAGCGAACGAAGCCGAGCCATTGGGGGAAGTCATCGTCACGGCGCGGCGCGTGGAGGAAAACCAGCAGGACATTCCGATTGCGGTGACCGCGTTCTCCGGTGCCAAACTCGAAGAGCGCCAGATTTTCATTACTTCTTCGCTCGACCAACTCGTTCCGAACCTGCAGTTCGCCAATAACGCTCCACTTGCCGGCAACAATTCGTCCTCGGCGGTATTCATTCGCGGTATCGGCCAGACGGACCCGACGTCGACCGTCGATCCGGGAGTGGGTCTTTACGTCGATGACGTGTACATCGGCAATGCGGTAGGCGCGACCATGACGCTCATGGATGTGGGTTCCATCCAGGTGTTGCGCGGTCCGCAGGGCACGCTGTTTGGGCGCAATACCATCGGCGGCGCGGTGCTCATCACGTCGCAGGAACCCGGCGACGATTTCGGCGGCGAGATCAACGTCGGAGGCGGTTCCGATACCCTGATCGAAGCCTTCGCAGCCCTCGACACGCCTTTCTCCGACACCATGAAGGCGCGATTCACGGCCGGATCGCGCAGCCAGGACGGCTACGTCTTGCGTCCCGACGGCACCGACCTTGGCGACACCAACACCTGGACGGCGACCGCCAAGCTGGTCTGGAAACCCACCGACGCGATCACCGCCAAACTCGGCTTCGACTACACGAATTCGGATGAGCACGGCAGCCCGCTGGTATTCGCAGCGATCAACGAGGCCGCGACTTTCCCGCGCGTTGCCAGCCAGGATGCCGGCTGTCCCGGCGTCGTGTTTCCGATGTCGGGCAATGTGCCCATGATCGATGATCCGCGTTGCGCGAATGACTTCCAGAACGCCGGCCCCTACAAGAACAACGGTACGTTCCCGCTGAAAAGCACGCTCGAGAACTGGGGCGCCTACCTCAATCTCTCATTGGGATTCGGCGACGCACTGACACTCAAATCGATCACCTCTATCCGCGACATCAAGTGGGGCGGCATTCGCGATGCGGACAACACACCACTGACCATCCTGAATACGACCTACGACGTCGATGCCTCGCAGTGGAGCCAGGAGCTGCAGCTGATCTACGACGCCGACAAGCTCACGGGCGTCGCAGGTCTTTACTACTTCGCCCAGGAATCGACCGACATCGTCACCGTCGACCTGAATCCGCCGCCCCCGGGCGTTCAGCACGACAGCGACAACAACAAGGTCGACAACGACAGCTGGGCCGCGTTCACGCAGTGGACCTTCCACTTGAACGATGCCATCGCATTCACGGCCGGCGGGCGCTACACGGAAGAGACCAAGCGCTCGTATCCCGACCAGTTCGACTACGCGACGCCCAATATCAAGCAAGTGCCGGTGATGTGGTACGAGGACACGTTCGATGCATTCACCGCGTCAGGATCCGCGCAATGGCGCTTCTCGGATGCGGCGATGATGTACGTGAGCTATTCGGAAGGCTTCAAGGGCGGCGGCTGGAACAGTCACTTCAACGCCGTGCTCACGGCGCCTCAACAGGCGGCGTTGCACGAGTTCCTGCCCGAGGAGGCACAGACCATCGAGCTCGGCTTCAAGCTGGACCTGGCCAGCCGTACGCTGCGCCTGAACGGCGCCATCTTCACCTCCGACTACACCGACATGCAGCTCACGTATCGCGGCCCGGCGCCGGCCGGTGTCGCACCATTCGTCACCAACGCGGGCCAGACCAGCATCGACGGCGCGGAGCTCGAGCTGCTGTGGGCCCCGGTTCCGGCTCTCAACGTTGAAGCGTCGATCGGCTACCTGGATGCATCCATCGACGAACTCGACAACATTCCGCTCGCAGTACTGCCGCCAGGGCTCGTGGAAGGCAACGCGCTGCCCTATGCGCCCGAATGGCAGGGGCACGTCGGCCTGAGCTACGCGATTCACGCGGGATCGATCGACATCACGCCGCGCGTCGACGCGTCCTACCAGGACACGACATTCTTCGATGCCACCGATACACCGGAAATCGCGCAGCTCGATGCGGTCACCGTGCTCAATGCCTCGGTGTTCCTCGGGCCCGCCGATGGCCCGTGGCGTATCACCATTGGCGTGAACAACGCGACCGACGAGCTGTACCAGATCGCCGGCAACTCCTCACTCACCACCGGCAGCGGTTATGCCGAAACCGCTTATGCACGGCCACGCGAGTACTTCGCCTCCATCAAGTTCGAATTTTGAAAACCCAGGTCGGAATCATCGGCGGCGGCCCATCGGGGCTGCTGCTCTCGCAACTGCTGCACTTGCGCGGCATCGACAGCGTGGTGCTGGAGAAGCGCAGCCGCGAACACGTGCTCGGGCGCATCCGTGCCGGCGTGCTCGAACACGGTTTCGCCAAACTGATGCGCGAAGCGCAGGTCGGCGAGCGCATGGATCGCGAGGGACAGATCCACGATGGTTTCGGCATCGCGCACGACGGCAGGGTCGACCGCGTCGATCTCAAGGCGCTGACCGGCGGGAACACCGTCATCGTGTACGGCCAGACCGAGCTCACGCGCGACCTGTACGAGGGGCGGGACAGGCTCGGCGGCGTGATCGTGCACAACGCCGAGGACGTCATTCCCCACGGCTTTGACACCCATCGGCCATTCCTGACCTACCGGAACGGATCAGGTGCCGGACGCATCGATTGCGACTTCATCATTGGTTGCGACGGATTCCATGGCGTGAGCCGCCAATCGATTCCACGCGATCGCATCCGCACCTTCGAACGTGTGTATCCGTTCGGGTGGCTCGGCGTGCTCACGCGCACCAAACCGGTGTCGCCCGAACTGATCTACGCGAGGCACGAGCGCGGCTTCGCGCTGTGTTCGCTGCGCTCCCCCGTTCTCAGCCGCTATTACATCCAGGTGCCGCTCACCGAGACCGTCGAGGAATGGCCGGACGAATCGTTTTTCGAGGAACTCCGCCGGCGCCTGCCGCGCGAGGTGGCCAGCGCGCTCGAGACCGCGCCGTCGATCGAAAAGAGCATCGCGCCGCTGCGCTCCTTCGTGGTCGAACCCATGCAATGCGGGCGCATGTTCCTGGCCGGCGATGCCGCGCACATCGTGCCGCCCACCGGCGCGCGTGGGCTCAACAGCGCCGCGTCCGACATCTACTACCTCTACAACGCGCTGCTGGACCACTATTCGAGAGGTGACTCGGGCGGGCTGGAGAATTATTCGCAACGCGCGCTGGCGCGCGTGTGGAAAGGCCAGCGCTTCTCCTGGTGGATGACCACCCTGCTGCACAAGTTCCCCGACAGCAGCGCCTTCGACCAGCACCTGCAGCAGACCGAGCTGGACTATCTATTCTCGTCGCCGCGCGCGCTGGCCTCGCTGGCGGAGAACTACGTCGGGCTACCCTTCTGACCACGCAGCCATCGCTGCGCTCAATAACCCTTCTTGAAATCCACCGCGGCGAGCAGCTTGTCGCCGGTCGCGAAGCGCCGCACCTGTTCGCGGAAGATCAACGCGCGCGCGGCCTGGCCGAGATCCGACTGCGCCGACATGTGCGGCGTGATGATCACGTTCTTCGCCTTCCACAATGGATGGTCTTTCGGAAGCGGCTCGGGCTCGGTGACGTCGAGGCCGGCGCCCGCGATCGTTCCGCCATTGAGTGCCGCGACCAGGTCATCCGTCTTCACGCTGCCACCCCGGCCGAGATTGATGAAGAACGCGGTCTTCTTCATGCGCGCGAACATTTTCGCGTCGTAGAGATGCGTGGTCGCGGGGGTCAGCGGCAACGCCGAGACCACCACGTCGGCGTCGCCGATCATGGCCGGCAGGTCCTCCGGCAGCCCCACCTTGCTGATGTAGTTCGGGCCTTCGCGCGAGCTGGCGCGAATGGCGATGACGTTCATGCCGAGCGCATGGGCGCGCTTGGCAACCTCGAGACCGATGCCGCCGAGACCGACGACCAGCATGGTCTTGCCGGTGAGCGCCTGTGGCTGCGACCCGGAAAATCCGCCGCCCCAACCGTCGCCGCGCGCCTGGCGTCCGATCGATACCTGCAGCGAGCGCGACAACGCATATGAAAGCGCGATGGCATGTTCGGCCATCACGGGTCCCGCGACCGCGCGCATGTTGGTCACGGTGATGCCGGGCTTCTCCAACGGCTTCTTGCCCAGGCATTCCTCGACCCCGGCCGAATACACCGCCACCCAGCGCAGCTTCTTGCCCGCGGCCAGGATGCGATCGTCACAGACCACGTTGTCGCCGCCGGCAACCGCATCGGCGTCCGCGACCTGCGCGAGCATTTCATCGACATTGCCGACGACGACGAACTGCACGTCCGGTGCCGATGCCTGCAGCGCTTCGAGCGGGCCCATGCCGGTCAGCACGATCTTCCTGGGTGCCTTCCAGCCCTTCGCATCGCGCATCGCGGCTGGCGTCTCGATGAGGCCGCTTTCCTGGATCAGGGCAATCGCCTTGGGATCGGGCGGTGGCGCATCTTTCGCGCTTGCCAGCGTGACTAACAAACTCGTTCCGGCCAGCAACGCGGCGCGTTTCAGAACCTGTGACATCCCGTTCTCCTCGAGTTCAGCCGCCCGCCATCGCGGGGCGCGCTATCTTGCCATGCCAACGCGCGTCGGCCGGGATGAAAAAGTTCCGACGACAATAACGGAACAATCAATCGTGCGCGTCTGGGGACGCCGGCAACTCGAGCACGAAACCGGCCTCGTCGTGGAAGTCCGGCTCATCGCCCGGGTGCGCCAGCGCCCAGTAGGACTTGGTGCCGTCGGCCTCCTCGATCACCGCCGACACACCCGCAAGCCAGGGCGAATCGTTTCGCAGTGCGGGATCTTCGAGCTCGACCCTGAGATTGAAGTGTGGCGCGGTCGGCAGGTTCGCGAGGCCCGCGGCGAACTGCTCGACGCTTTGCTCCGGCATCCCGTACGAACGAAATCGGGCTTTCATGGACATCGCTGCCTGCACGGGGTTCGAACTGAAGATGCACGGCCTCTGCACCTCGAGTGGCCTCATGCCTTCGCGATACGAATCGAAGCGATATGCCGCCCACTGGCCCGAGGGAGAAAAGTTGAACTCCAGGTACGAACCATCGTCAGGATCGAGCAGGAACAATTCGAAGCAGGTGGTCTTCCACAATCCGTCGGCGCGCGCTGGCTCTGCGGGCGCAGGCAAGGCGAGCGTGGCTGGCGACGCGGTGGTGCTGAATTCGAACACCCATTGGCCGGCGCCCTTCCAGATGATGGTGAAAGACACGTGCTCGACCGCACGTGCCGGTTTTTGCGGATGCGGGGTGAGCGCGTAGCCACCCACGAAAAAATCCGAAGCTTCGCTCATTCACGCCATACTAAGGCACGAAGCGGAGAAATCGATGCGAATCATCCCGACAGCGCTCATCGGCTCCCGGGGCTGACTACTGCATCAGCCCGGCTTTCACCTCTTCCTGCGACAGCAGCTGCACGCGCACGCCCTTGGCATGCCAGATGTCGTTGCAGTATTCGCGGATCGTGCGGTCCGAGGAAAACTTGCCCGAGCGCGCCGCATTGAGGATGGACATGCGCGTCCAGCCTTCCTTGTCGCGGTAGCTCTGGTCGACCAGGGCCTGGCAATCCGCGTACGACTGGTAATCGGCGAGCACGAAGTACGGATCGTGGAAGACGAGGTTGTCGACCAGCGGCTGGAATTGCGCGCTGTTACCGCGCGAGAAGAAGCCCTCGCGAATCAGGTCGAGCGCCGCGCGCAATTCGTCGTTGCCCTCGACAAACTCCATCGGTCGGTAGCCCATGGCGCGCTTGGCCACGACCTCGTGTGCTTCCAGGCCGAACAGGAAGAAATTCTCGAAGCCGACTTCCTCGCAGATCTCGATGTTGGCGCCATCGACAGTGCCGATGGTGAGCGCGCCATTCATCTGGAACTTCATGTTGCCGGTGCCGGAGGCCTCCTTGCCGGCAGTGGAGATCTGCTCGGAGAGATCCGCGGCCGGATAGATGTGCTGTCCATTGGTCACATTGAAATTCGGCAGGAACACCACCTTGAGAAGATCGCGCACGCCCGGGTCGCGGTTGATGATTTCCGCGGCCGCGGTGATCAACCGGATGATTAGCTTGGCGAGGTAGTACCCCGGCGCCGCCTTGCCACCGAACACGAATACACGCGGCTCCATGGTGAACTTCGGATCCGTCTTCAGGCGGTGATACAGGCCGATGACGTGCAGTATGTTCAGGTGCTGGCGTTTGTATTCGTGGATGCGCTTGACCTGCACGTCGAAAATCGCGGACGGGTCGACGATGACCCCGGTGCGCTGTTCGATGTGGCTGGCGAGGGTGGTCTTGTTGGCGAGCTTGATGCGCCGCCACTCGGCGCGGAAATCCGTGTCGTCC
>Ga0315912_10000701_pt1 | contig 52223 bp, 44 predicted proteins | sample VfabasoilMG_FD_204469 | JGI IMG/M metagenome (GOLD analysis project Ga0315912, IMG submission 204469) | Garden soil microbial communities collected in Santa Monica, California, United States - V. faba soil | ecosystem: Environmental > Terrestrial > Soil > Garden | place: USA: California...
GGGAGCACCGGCATACCTGCCGGTGCGGGGGCGGGAACGCCCCCAGAAACAGAGCTAGAGCTGCGCTGCGAAGCAGCGCGCGTGGCGAAGCCACGCCTCGGAATTGGCAAAGCCAATTACGAGATATGCTCTAGGGCCGCTTCTCGAGTTTCGCGATCACGTCCGAGAGCTTGCTGTCGTTGCGCATGCAGGGGTAGCAATGCTCGAGATCGTCGGGCGCGCAGGCTCGCTTCTTGTCGAGCTCACGCAGGTACTCGAGGACGTATTTGCCGCCGGCGCGCTCGGCGAAGTCGAGCAGGGCGTGCTTGTCTTCGCAGGACTTCGCTTTCTTGAGCTTGACGGCGGCGTAAACGCCGAGCGACGCGACGCGCTCGAAATCCTTGCTGCCGAGCCACAGATCCGCGCGCGCCCGGACGCCGTCGCGCACGCCTTGCTTCGACGAAAGCTCGTAGAGCAGCGCAGCACCGACGTCGCCCATCGGCCCGGTGAGGAGCGCGTGACTTTCGCTGGACGCACGCCGGTCGTCGGACGCCGCCGTGGCGAGGAGGAGCTTGGCGACGCGCGGATCGTTTTTCTGCTCCGGCTGGCGCGCGATCAAGCGCGCGATCAGCGCCGGCACGTCACCCGCCCGCTGCTGGGCGAGCAGCGCATCGCCGAGATCGAGGAGGACGGTTGCTTCGTCGGTCGGTGCGCTCGCGCTCTCGGGCTTGGCCGGGGCCACCGCGGCAGGTGCCGGCTCTGGGGGAGGATCGGTCGTGGGGGCGGCGGCCGGTGCGGCGACCGGTGACTTTTCGCTGTCCGTCGTGAGTGCACGATAGCCGGCAGTCGCGGCGAAGCCGATCCCGGCGATCACCAGGGCCGCCACGGCCGCTGCTGCCGCCACGAGCGGCACGGTCGGAAGGCGTTCGGCGCGATCGCGCACCGCGGGCGGTAGCGTATCGCGCACCGAAGTCGCCAAACGCTCGAGCCCGGCCGAGACACTCTGTGCGATCGCCGGTTGACCCACGGGCGGAACCGTTTGCGCGTCACGTGGCGCGGGCGGCGGCGGCGGGATGCTGCTCGTGCGTGGCGGCGGCGGCACGGACCCGCGCGCCGGCGGCGGAACGCTCCCCTTCTTCGCAACCTGGACGTGCGTTGGGTCGTCCACCGCCGTGTAGCCGAGCGGCTCGAGCTGCGGGACCTTGGGCATCTCTTCCGGGACACGCGGCGCGTCGGGCAAACGCGGCAGGTCCGGAGTACGCGGCGGCGCGGGAACGTACTCCGCGCGGCGGTCGGTCGACAGGCCGAGCGTTGCGCGATCGGTCGACGTGCCGAGCGTCGGGCGATCCGAACGACGGCGCGGCGGCGGTGGTGGGTGGCTCGCCGCCGGCGGCGCGACTGCGGACGTTTCCCCTCGCGGCGGCGGAGTTGGTCCCGCGGTTGCCATGGGGGGATTCTACTCCCCTTCACCGAGAGTGTCGCTAGGGTTTGAGTTTGGAGTCCGCATGGACGATTGCGACCTCACCGGATGCCGCGGTGGCGTTGCGCAACGAATCTTGCAGGACTGCCCCGTGGCGGGCCTCACGGCGGGCATCGAAAGCTGCAGCCGTACTCGCACGAATCGCAGAGTGCCGGCTGGCAGATGCGCTCGTTGTTCGTCGTATTGATGTCGCAGCGTCCCGAGCAGCAGTCGGTGTCGACGGAGCACGGTTCGCAGCAGGTGGAGCACGCCACCCCGCTGCCACCGCTGCCGCCGGTGGAACCCCCCGTGCCGCCGGTCGAGCCACCGCTACCGCCGGTCGAACCGCCACTGCCACCCGAACCGCCGCTGCCACCGGTGCCGCCGCTCCCGCTGCTCGGACACGACACGCTGCAGTCGTTGGGATCGAAGCTGCAAAATTCGCTGATGCCGGAGCAACTGTTGCAAGCGTCCTGGTACGCGTCGGGAACGCAGTACGAAAGGCCGTTCGTGAACTCGTTGCAGAAGGCGCCGTCCCCGCAAGTCGCGTCCGAAGTGCAGGTGTCGCCGCACGTGGGCGGTGGCACGCAATCCATCGAGCAGTCGTCGAACGTCGTACAGAACGAATTCAACCCGCCGCACGAATTGCAGGCTTCGGGGATGCAGGTTCGCGACGTGGTGCCGCAGATGGTCCCCGAGCAGCAGTCGGCATCACTCGAGCAGGCATCGCGACAGCACGACGGCGTCGCACACTCCGCCGTGCACGAGGTGAAATCCACGAGACACCCGGGCTCGCCGCAGTACCGGCAGCTTTCCGGAATGCACTGCCCGTCCGTCGAGCAGGCGGTGCCGTTACAGCAGTCGGCGTCCGAGGCGCAGCTGTCACCGCAGCAAGCGGGAGGGTTACACTGCGCTTCGGTGCACTCGGTTTGAGAGACCGAACCGCCCGTGCCGCCACTGCCACCTTTGCCGCCCGAACCTCCCCCACCCTTCCCGCCGGTCGTTCCCGAGCCGGAGGAGCCACCGCTGCCGCTCGAACCGCTTTCCGAGTCGTCGTCGTCGGCCGTGGAGTCCGAGGCGCAACCCACTCCCGCCACCAACGGGAGCGCCAGCGAGACAGTGACCAAGAGGGCGCGCGCGCGCAAAGAGGGTGTCATGATAACCAACGATGGTATCACAACCGCTCACCGGAGTCCGGATGCTCACTCATCATGACGTCATCCGAGTCCTGGACCTTCAACCGCACCCCGAGGGCGGGTTTTATCGTGAGACATTTCGCGCGGAGGATCTCGTTTTCCCCGTTCCGAGTCCCCTTTCGGGACGAGGCCCGCGCGCGGCGTCGACGGCCATTTATTATCTGCTCGAAAGCGGCAGCTTCTCGCGATTTCACCGGGTTCGGTCTGACGAGGTGTGGCACCACTACCTCGGGGCACCGCTCGAGCTTCACCTGCTCGAGCCCGCAGGCCGCACCACGCACCGGCTCGGGCCGCACCTCGAACGAGGCGAGCGGCCGCAGGTCGTGGTGAAATCGGGCGTCCTTCAGGCGGCGCGGCCCGCGGACGACACGGGATCTCTTGGAACCCATGATTTTTCGCTCGTCGGATGCACGGTCGCGCCGGGTTTCGACTTCGACGATTTCGAGATGCCGTCGCGCAGTGACCTCGTCGCTATGTTTCCCGGCGAGCGCGCGCTGATCGAAGCGTTCACCCGCGCCTAGATCGTCGCTCCCCCGTTGCGTTGCGTTGCGCTGCGCTGCACCGCAGCGGAGCTCCGGGGCGGAGCAGAGCTGCAAGGTCTCATTAATTGCGTCGCATCGCAGCGGGGGGGCGATTCTGTCACCCCGTCGCGCCCACGGTCGTGAGCAAAGTGGCACCGACCTTCACCCTAGTGGGTTGCTACCGAGCGGAGCCGCGTGATGCTTACAGAGGCCTACATCCGAAGCGGTGCAATTTTTCACGCTAGCAATATATTTGCTGGAAATACTTAGGGTTTTGGAGATCATCGGGAGGTCCGAGCGGGAATAGCTCAAGGACCAATGGTGCGCCGCACACGACACGAGGGGAGCGTCGGGACGCCTGCCACCGTTCAGCGACAGTCGCGGGTGCGCGCGCGCTCGTCAGCGGTCGCTGCAATCATCTCAATTCTGGCGGGGGCCGCCTGCACCGCCCAGGTTCAAGGGGCGGGGTCTGGTGGAAGGGGCTCGGGAGCCACCGGCTCGGGCGCGACAGGCTCGGGAGCGACGGGGTCTGGGGCAACCGGTTCAGGCGCAACAGGCTCGGGAGCGACAGGGGGCGGCTCGGGCGCAACAGGCGGTGGCGGCGGCGTTGGCGGTGCCGGCGCCGGCACGGGCGGAGGCGGTGGCAGCGGTGGTGATATCCCGGCGGCCAAACCGATCAGCCTCGGCGGCGCGCCCATCTACACCCGCTTCATGCGGCTCACGAACGAGCAGTGGGAGAACAGCGTCACCGATATCCTGCGCCTGCCGGCCAAGCCCGGGCTCGCGTCGTCTTTCGAGACGCCCGTCTCGGGCAGCACTGATTTCGCGAACAACGAGCTCGTGCTGACGGTGTCGGGCACGCTGTGGGCCTCGTATCGCGACGCTTCCGAAACGGTGGCGGCGCAGGCGACGGGGACGGCGGCCGCTCTCACGGCGCTCTACTCCGGGACCGACAAGGAAGGGTTCATCACGACGTTCGGTCGCCGCGCCTTCCGCCGGCCCCTCGACGCCGCCGAGCTCACCGCCTACGGCGCACTCTTCGATCAGGGAAGCATGATGATGGGCGACGGCACGCCGTTCGCGAAGGGCGCCGCCCTCGTCATCCGCGGCATGCTTCAGTCCCCCCACTTTCTCTACCGTACGGAGCTCGGGACCGAAGGCGCCGCCCTGAGCGGCTACGAGATTGCCTCGAAACTCTCGTTCTGGCTCCGCAACACCACGCCGAGCGATGCGCTGCTCGACGCCGCCCTGGCCGGACAACTCGACACGCCCGAGGGCGCCGCGGCCCAGGCGACGACGATGCTCGGTGAAGCGAGCGCTGCGGAGGTGATGAAAACCTTCCACGCCGAGCTCTATCACTTCGGCCGTTTCGCCAACATCGACAAGGCCGGCGTGCCCAACTACACGACCGCGCTGAACGCCGAGCTCGAAGACGCGTCCGTGCGCTACTTCGATCGGATCTTCACGCAGGGGCTCGGCGTGCGCGACATCCTGACCTCGACGATCGGCTTCGTCGGCCAGCGCCTCGCTCCGCTCTACGATCTACCCGCGCCGGCCGGCGGCATGATGACGGAAGTCGACCTCGGGCCCGAGCGCACCGGCTTCTTCACGCAGGTCCCGTTCCTGCTTCTCTACGCCATCAACGCGGAGCCGGATTCGATCCACCGCGGGCTCAGCGTGAACCTCGACGCGCTGTGCGTGGATCCCGGCCTCCCCATCATCGAGCTGCCGGAAATTCCGCCGCTCGGCACGGGGGAAACGAACCGCGAACGCATCACCACGCTGACGGGCGAGTGCGGTGAGTGCCACGACACCTTCATCAACCCGATCGGCTTCGCGTTCGAGGACTTCGACGGCATGGGCCAATTCCGGACGACGGACAACGGCCAGCCGGTGGACACGACCGGCGCCTACCCGTTCATGGAGGGCTACATGTCGTTCACCGGTTCGGCGGATCTGATGCAACTGATGGCGAACGGTCAGCAGGCGCACGCGTGCTACGCGAAGAAAGTTTCCGGCTACGCCATGCAGCGCGACATCGTGATGGCCGATCTGCCCATGCTCGAGGGGCTCGCCGCCGTGAGCTCGGCCGCCGGCGGCACGATCAAGCAGGTGATGGTCGAACTCGTGAAGCACCCATCGTTCAGGACTCGAGTCGGAGGCGCGCCGTGAAGATCGTGACGACGAAACGCCGGGGTGCGGTCAATCGCCGCGCGTTCCTGCGGGCGGCGGGCGGCATCGCCATCGGCCTCCCCTTCCTCGAGGGTCTGCCCGAACGGTCCGCCTGGGCGGCGGGTCAGGAACCGGTCTTCGGTTTCATGGTGGTCGCCGCGTGCGGTGTCGTGAACAACAAGTTCTGGCCGAGTGCGACCGGTCCGCTCACGACCGAAAGCCTCGCCTCGTCGGGCATGGCGGTGGCCGAGCTCGCCGATCACGCGCCAAACCTGCTGATCGTGAAGAACGTCAACTTCCCGACGGCGGGGCCTACCGGCTGCGGCCACGTGCAGGGGCTGATCCAGTCGCTCACCGGCCGTTCGCCGAACGGTGGCGACAGGAACGCGTCGTCCCAGGGCAGCTCGGCCGACGTCGAGATCGCCAAGATCGCGACCCCGGGCACCGATCCGCTGACGCTCTACGCCGGCAACAAGCGCAACGGTTACGTCGTCGAGCGCATCTCGTTCAAGGGCTCGGGCGCCGGGCAGGTGCGCTCGGCCGACGACAACCCGTACACGCTCTACAACAAGCTCGTCTCCGGCGGCTTGCTCGACCAGGGCACCACCGAGCCCCCCCCGACGCCGATGACCGACGAGCTCTTCCTCAGCCGGAAGAGCGTGAACGATCTGGTTCGCGCCGAGTTGAACGCCCTGACGGCCCGCCCCGAGCTCAGCACGGCCGACAAGGCGCGCCTCGATCAGCATTTCCAGGCCATCCGCGACGTGGAAACGACGATCGGCAACATGGGCGCAGGGTGCTCGGCGACCGGCCTCGACACCGCGGCGCTCGACAAGATGAAGTCCGGCTGGTCGTTCCAGACCAACGGCATGATCGAGCAGGTGGCGAAGCTCCACTTCGAGCTCGTGGCTCTCGCCTTCGCGTGCAACTTCAGCCGCATCGCGACGCTCCAGTGGGGCGACGCCACCGACAAGACCATGTACGACGTGCCGTCGAACTCGGGGCTCAAGTGGCCATTCCACTACCTGTCTCACCGCGTTCAGTCGGATTCCTCGAGCGGCTCGAATCCGACTGCCGAGGCCGCGCACGCGGAGATCGACGTGCTCAGGATGCAGACGTTGAAGGCCGGCCTCGATGCGTTCGCCGCGCGCGGACTGCAGGATCACGCGTACGTGCTCTGGACCAACCACGTCGCCGACGGTCCGTCGCACAGCATGCGCAACGTGCCGCACATCATCTGGGGCAACGCCGGCGGTTACCTGAAGCAGGGTGAGTACGTGGATGCTGGCATGAGCGTGCAGAACAACCGCCTGCTCACCACGCTCATCACCGCCTCGGTGCGCGACACCGGCATGACGGTCACGAACTTCGGCGGCGCTACCGAAGAGCTTGCGGCGATCAAGGCGTAGAGCTACGAGCCTCCGGCATGGGGCCCCGCCTCCGCTGGAGCCTGATCGCGCTCGCCGTCATGGCGTTCATCGTGGTGCCGTTCGTGATCTGGGAGGAGGCCATCTTCCAGGCGAGCAGCAGGTTTCTCGCGTCGTCCTCGAACCGGGTGCTGGCCGCGGCGATCGTCGCCGCACTGCTCGCGAGCGACGTGCTCTTGCCGATCCCGTCGAGCTTCGTTTCCGGATTCGCCGTGGTGATGTTCGGTCCCGTGCTCGGCGGTGCGGTCATCTGGGTCGGCATGACGATCGGCGCTTTCGGCGGATACGCGCTCGGGAGGCGTGGCGGGCGGCCGCTCGTCGTCCGCATCGTCGGCGCTGACGAACTCGAGCGTGCCGAAGGTCTGTTTCGACGCTTCGGCAAGTTCGTACTCGTGCTCGGGCGCGGGGTGCCGGTGCTCGCCGAGGCGACCGTGCTCGCTGCCGGCGCCATGCGGCTCTCGCTCGCCGAATTTGCGTGGGTGACCGCCGCGGCGCACGCCGGCCTCGCGCTCGCCTACGCGCTCCTCCTGGGCGTCGGTTTCAGTGGGCCTTCGAAAGCGCTGCTCCCGTTTGCGCTCGGCATCCTGGTGCCAGCGGTCGTGATGGCGGTTTTCTGGAGGGTGGAGCGCCGCCGCCGCAGCGACTGAACCAGGCCGCCGGTCACTGGCCGAAGATACGTGCCTCCCACAGGCTCGCCCAGGTCGCGCTCGGCGTCGTGACCGGCGGGGTCACCGTCACCCGCACGTAGCGCCCGGAGGTGGACGCGGGAAACGACGCGACCTGCGTCGTCATCGTGTCGGTATTGCCGGTCCGGTCGATGACGTCCGTGAACGTCGTCCCGTCGCTCGAGATGGCCACGACGAAGTCGTACGACTCGTCGATCGCCTGGGGCGGATACTCGAAGTCGATCTCGATCCGCGAGAGCGAGTGCGACGCACCGAGGTCGACCTGCCAGTAGCGCGGCAAGCCGTCGGCGGCGCACCAGCGCGTCGCCGGGTCACCGTCGTTGCCCTTCGGCGCCGTGTTGTCCTTCGGCGGGTCGTCCATCGGGTCGACCTCCTCGCTGTCGGACGTTGCCGTGCGTCCCTCGGCGAGTTCGACGAGTCCGCCCGCGGTGCCGCCGCTACCGGCGCCGGCACCGCTCGTCCCGCCTTTGCCGGCAGCAGCGCCACCGTTTCCGGCCGTGCCGCCGCTACCGGCCCCGCCACTGCCGGCACCACCACCTCCCGCAGTGCCGCCTTTTCCGGCAGCGCCCGCGCCGGCCGAGCCGCCCTTGCCCGCCGAGCCGGCTCCACCGGCACCGCCCGTCCCACCCGAGCCCGCGCCGCCGATCGCGCCCGTTCCGGCCCCTCCCATCGTGCCTCCGGCGCTTGCGCCCGCCATCGCACCACCCGTACCCGCGGCCGCTCCTCCGGTACCGCCACCATCGCCGCCGACTCCGCCCACTCCGCCGTCACCCCCTGCTCCTGCACCCTGAGTGCCGCCGGTTCCGTTGCCACTCGTCCCCCCGAGTCCTGCCGTTCCACTCCCCGACGTGCCGGCCCCCACGGTGCTACCGGCGCTGCCGGAAATGCCTCCCACTCCGGACATCGCGCTGTCACCGGCCGCTCCGGGCGGGTTGGTCTGCTGCTCCGGTAGAGTGACGCATGCCGCGAGTCCGAGCGCGGTGGCGGAGACGATGAATCGGTGGCGGTGACGCAAGTCCTCTAGTTTCTCATGGACGTAGCAAGGGCCGAAGGGCGGTCACGATCCGAGCGCCGCGCATGCAAGAAGGAAGGCACACGTAGGGCGATGTGGGATGGCTCCAGCGTTTAGGGCAGGCGCCGCTTCACCGAAAGGCACTTCAGGATGACGCCGAGCGATTCGCTGAACGTCTCGTAGAACACACCGTCGCGAGCGCTTGCCGGCAGCACGGCGACGCCGAGCGGTTCCTCGCCGTACTTCAGCGGCATCACGAACACGGAGCGCTCGAGCATGTGCTCGAAGGTTTCCGGTACCAGCGAGCGCGCCGGGAACGTGACCATCTGCGGTTGACCCGTGTGCTGATCGAACCCGAAGGCGAGGCGCAATTCCGTTTTAGAGCCTTCGACGATCTCCGCGACGGCACACGCGTCGACCCCCAGATCCGGCAAGAGCGTGGCGAGCGTTTGCGAGAGCCCCGCCTGAGGACCGAACATCTTGAGCTCGAGCGCGGTGGCGAGCCGGTGGACCCTGTCGTGCACCAGATCATCGCCCGACCCGCGCAGCCGGGCCGCGAGCTCGTCGGCGAACCGGCGATGGCGCTCGAGATCGCGCGCGTTTCCCGCCGCGACACGCCGCAAGAGTGGATCGACGGCGCGGGCGAACGCGCCGCGCTGCCCGCCCATCTCGGCCGTCAGACCCACCAGCATCTCGGCGCTCGCGCGGTCGCCGCCGACCGCGGCGTCGATCGGCGGTGGGATCTCGGTGGGAACGCAGCCGCACGAGCGGCGGAGCACGAGCTCCGTGCGCAGAACCACGAGCGGCTCGGGCGGCTGGCCGTCGAGCGCGGCAAAGAGTCTCTCTGCCGCATCGCTCCCCAGCGTCTCGAGCGGTTGGCGCACGGTCGTGAGCGGCGGGTCGTAGACACGCGCCAGGGCCATGTCGTCGAAACCGACCACCGCAACCTGATCCGGAACCCGGATCCGGCGCCGCGATAGCTCGTCGATCGCACCGAACGCCATGTAGTCGTTCGAAGCGATCACGGCCTGGATGTCCCCGACGCCGACCTGGCGGGCGTCGAACAGCTCGACCATGGCGCGCGCACCGCTTTCCCGCGTGAAATCCCCGGTCAGGATCAGGCGGTCGTCCGCTTCGATGCCGTGTTCGGCAAGCGCGTCGGTGTACGCGACCTTCCGCGCCATCGCCTCCGGGTTCGTCGGTGTGCCGGTGATGAACGCAATACGCCGATGGCGGTGGTGGGCGACCAGGTGGTTGACGAGCTGCGCGATGCCCGCACTGTCTTCGATGCAGACGCTCGGTACCCCGGGCAATACGCCGATGCTCGTCACCGGCACGCCCAGCCGGCCGAGCCACGCGGCGCCGTCGGCAGGAGCGAGGTGTTGGTGCACGCAATTCGAGATCGACAACACGGCGTCGACGCGCGACTTGTCGAGCAGGTCGAGCAGGAAGGTGCGGGCGCGACGCGCCGCGTCCGGATCCGAAATGGACCCGCCGGCGAACGTCACCACCGTCCCACCGCGCTCCTCGACCGCACGGCGAGCGCCACGGACGATCGACCACTCGTACTCGTCGTTCAGGTACGACGCGAGCAGTGCGACTCTTGGTTTCTGCGATTTCGACCCTGCGGACCCCGACACTAGCCGCCATCGTAGCGCGCGACTCAAACCCCGACTAGCATCTCGAACGCTCTCGAAGACACACAGACATGCCGCTCGAACAGGACTTCCAAACCGCCCAAACCCGGGTCAAAACGCTCGCCCGCACCCCGACGCCCGAGGAGCTACTCGAGCTCTACTCGCTCTACAAACAAGCCATCGAGGGGGACGTGAAGGGGTCGCGGCCGGGCATGCTCGACTTCAAAGGGCGGGCCAAATACGACGCGTGGGCCGGGCGGCGCGGCACGTCGAAAGAGCGCGCGATGGAAAGTTACGTCGCAGTGGTCGAACGGCTCGCCGGCAAATACGGCTGAGTCGCCCGCGGCGGCCGGCACGGCCGAAGGGCCGCTACGCCACGATGCGATCGATCGCGGCGAGTTCGTCGGCGTCGAAGTCGAGGCGCTCGAGCGCGCCCACCGCGTCCTCGATCTGACTCACCTTGCTCGCACCGATCAACGCCGACGTCATCGCCGGATGGCGGAGCACCCAGGCGAGTGCCATCTGCGCAAGGGTCTGGCCGCGCGCCTTGGCGTGCGCGTCGAGCGCCCGTACCTTCTTCAGCGTCGCCTCGGTCACCTGCTCGGCCTTGAGGAACCCATGTTTCTTCGCCGCCCGTGAATCATCGGCGATGCCGCCGAGGTAGCGGTTCGTGAGCAGCCCCTGCGCGAGCGGAGAGAACGCGATGCAGCCGACTCCCTCGGCACCGAGCACGTCGAGCAGCCCGCCTTCGATCCAGCGGTTCAGCATGCTGTAGCTCGGCTGGTGAATCAGGCACGGTGTGCCGAGCGCACGCAGGATGCCGGCCGCTTCCTTCATCAACGGCGCCGGATAGTTCGAGACCCCGGCGTAAAGTGCCTTGCCGCTGCGGACGGCGTGATCGAGCGCACCGAGCGTCTCGGCGAGCGGCGTCTCCGGATCGGGACGGTGGTGGTAGAAAATATCGACGTACTCGATGCCCATCCGCACGAGGCTCTGGTCGAGACTCGCGATCAGGTATTTTCTCGAACCGAGATCGCCGTAGGGGCCGTTCCACATCCAGTAGCCGGCCTTGGTCGAGATCACGAGCTCGTCGCGGTGCGCGCGAAGATCGGAGGCGAGCACGCGGCCGAAGGTCGACTCGGCGGATCCCGGCGGAGGCCCGTAGTTGTTCGCGAGGTCGAAATGGGTGATGCCGAGATCGAACGCGCGGAGGATCATCTTCCGCGCGTCCTCGGGTCGATCCACGCCGCCGAAGTTGTGCCAGAGGCCGAGTGAGATCGCGGGGAGCTTGAGCCCGCTTGCCCCCGCGCGGTTGTAGCGCATGGCGTCGTAACGTTTCGGATCGGGCTCGTGGCTCACGCGGCCCCCGGGCGACGGCTCGGCTTGGCTTTCATGCGCGATCTCTGACCGGTTCTAGGCCCGAGGAGCAACAGGGATCTGGTGCGACACTCCCTGATCCCCCCGGCCCGGCCAGCAGCTCTTGGGAGCCTGCTGCTCGCCGCCGCCTTCGTGGCGGCCTGTAGCTCGCCTCCGGCCGGGGATCAGGGTGTCGGTGGCTCAGGGGCGACCGGCGGGAACGGCGGGAACGGCGGCATTGGCGGTGCCAGCGCGGGGATCGGCGGGAGCCCGGCGGGCGGCGCGGGTGCCGGTGGCGGGACATCGGGGGCGGGTGGAACTGCCGGGCTCGGGAGCGGGGGAGCGTCGGGTGGCGTTGCGGGTAGCGCAGGGAACACCGGCGGAGCCGGGGCGGGGATCAGCGGGAGCGGCCAGGGCGGCGCGGGCGATAGCGGCACCGCGGGACTCGGCACGAGCGGAGCCGGCGCAGGCGGGGTCGGCGGCTCGGCGGGTGAAGCGATGGGCGGCGCCGGCAGCGGCGGCGCGGCAGCAACCGGCGGTGCGGCGGGCAGCAACGGCATGGCCGGCGCCGGCAACCCCGACGACGTGGTCGCCTTCCCGGGCGCCGAAGGCTTCGGCAAGGACGCGCGCGGCGGGCGCGGCGGCAGCGTGTGCCACGTGACGACGCTCGCCGACTCGGGCGCGGGCTCACTGCGCGACTGCGTGAGTCAGTCCAATCGCACGGTCGTGTTCGACGTCAGCGGGTGGATCGATCTTTCGAGCGACCTCGGCGTCACACAAGACAACATCACGATCGCCGGGCAAACCGCGCCGGGCGACGGCATCGGCGTCCGCGGGCGAAAATTCTCGATCGGTGGCTCTCACATCGTCGTGCGCTTCATGCGCATGCGGCGCGGCACCCTGATCACGACCGATCGCAACGACGCGATGAGCATTTCCTCCGCCGCCGCCGACGTGATCGTCGATCACTGCTCGGTCTCGTTCGGCACCGACGAAAACTTGTCGATGCCGGGCGACGAGGGCATCGGTCCTCGCCACCTCACGCTCCAGTGGTCGATCGTCGCCTGGGGCCTGCAGCGAAACAACCATTCGGCCGGGTCGCTGCTCACCTCGAACCTGACGACGATCCATCACACGCTGTGGGCGTTCAACAAGACGCGCAATCCCCGCGGCCGCAGCGAGGAAGCGGCGAACCGCGGCCAGGGCGGCCACCTCGACTGGGTGAACAACGTCATCTACGGCTGGAACGCGCAGGACCCGTACGGCGAGGCGGAAGGTTGGTCGTTGAGCTACGACCCGTACATCCTGGCCGGCACGTCCAACGGCCAGCACTCCGCCAACGCGGTCGGCAACTACTTCATCAGCAGGAGGAGCGCGAGCTACGCGTTCCACAACGGAACCTCGAACTTCAGCCTGTACTTTGCCGACAACGTGCTCGACGGCAACGCCAACGGCATGCTCGACAGCTCGAAGACGGGCACCGACATGATCAACGGCAGCCCGACCATGCTGACGGCGCGCCTGGACGGACCGCTCGTCACCACCGACACGCCGCGCGCCGCCTACGACAAGGTCCTCGCCGGCGTCGGCGCCACCGTGCCCGCCCGCGACCAGGCCGACACCCTGCTCATCTCTCAGGTCTCGACTCAGGGCGGCATCCTGATCCAGAACGAGGCCGATCTCGTCTCGCTCGGTGTGGGCGACGGCGGCTACAGCACGCTGGCCGAAGCGACGCGCTCGTCCGGTTTCGACACCGATCAGGACGGCATGCCGGACGCCTGGGAGCAGGCGAACGGCCTCGATCCGAGTGACGCCGCCGATCGAAACGACGACGAAGACGGCGACGCGTACACCAATCTCGAAGAATATCTGAACTCGCTCGTTCACTAGAGCGCACTGGATGTGCTGTTGAGCGGCCGGCGCCAATGCCGCCTTCCGCTCGTCGTCATTCCGTCCCGATACCGTGACGCCACCGTCGCGCGCCGCTGTTAACCCGGGGCATGACCATCGGGCGTCCACTCGTCGTCGCATTTTTCGCACTCATCGCTGCGGGCATCACCGGCGCTGCACTTCCCGGCTGCCAGCAGCGCGCCGAACCGCCGAAGAAAGGACCGACCTACTACGCGAAAGCCGCGCCCCGGCTGACCGGCGAACTGGTGGAGGCGCTGCCGGTGGTTCCCGCCAGGCTTGCCTTGAAGCAAGTGGTGACGGTGAACGTGAGCGCCTTCATTCCCCCGCAGTGCTACACGAAGACGATCGACGAGGGCGGGAAGGTCCACAACCCCTGCTACACGTGCCACGTCTCGTCGCGGGCACCGAACTTCATCAACGACCCCGACATCCAGCTCGGCTACGCGTTCGTTCCGCGCGCGCGAAAAAACCACTGGACGAACCTGCTCACCGACTGGACGTCGCGCCTTTCGAGCATCACGGACGAGCAGATCCTCGCCTACGTCCGGAAGAGCAACTACTTCGACGAGACCGGAGCCATCATCCTCGCCCGGCGCCTCGCGCAGCTGCCCGATGATTGGGATCACAAGAGCGACGGAAAATGGAGCGGGTACGTTCCCGATGCGCGCTTTCGCTTCGACGAGCGCGGCTTCGACCGCCAAGACGGCGGCGGCTACACCGGATGGCGCGCGTTCGCCTATTACCCGCTACCCGGCACGTTCTGGCCGACCAACGGCTCGATCGGTGACGTGATGATCCGCCTGCCACCGGCGTTTCGGCAGGATTCGACGGGGGCGTTCAGCCTGCCGGTGTACGAGGCGAACCTCGCCGTGGTCGAGGCACTGGTCACGCGCAAAGACGTACCGATCGACCCCACCGACGAGAAACTCGCCGGCTGTGACCTGGACCAAAACGGCGCGATCGGTCGCGCGACGCGCGTCGCCTACCGTGCACCCGACGCGACGAGGCCGTCCACCCTCTGCTACGCCGGTGATGCCGGCGCCGCGCTCGCCGCCGGCAAGGTTCACCTCGGCGACGGGCTCTACCCGGAAGGCACGGAGTTCCTCCACACCGTGCGCTACCTCGATCCGACGCCGGAAGGGATCCGGATGGCAGCGCGGCTGAAGGAGCTTCGCTACGCGAAGAAGGCCGACTGGTTCACGGTCGCCCAGCTCGATAAGCGCGCGAAGGTCGAAGCCATCAACAAGGTCGACTCCCCCTCGGAGCTCCGAAGCTTCGGCGGCGACATCGAGCGTGGCGTCAGCAACAACCAGGGCTGGTTCTTTCAGGGCTTCATCGAGAACGCACAAGGCGACCTCCGCCCGCAGACCTTCGAGGAAAACGTCTACTGCACCGGCTGCCACGGCGGCACTGGCGTGACCGACGACGGGATCTTTTCCTACAGCCGGCGGCTCGGCCGCTCGGCTTTTCAGGGTGGTTTCTATCACTGGTCGCAGCGCGGCCTGGAGGGTGTGGCCGATCGCCCCATCCACGGCGGTTCCAGCACCGAATACGTCACGTACCTGGAGCTGAACGGCGCCGGTGACGAATTTCGACAAAACGAAGAAGTCCGCGCGCGTTTCTTCGACCAGCAAGGCAATTTGATTCCGAGAATGAAGAAGAAGCTGCGCGAGGACGTGACGACCGTGCTCTTGCCGAGCCCGGAGCGCGCGCTGTCGCTCGACAAGGCGTACCGGCTCCTCGTAGAGGAGCAGACCTTCCGGCTCGGACGTGAAATCGTGCTGAGCGGCGCGCGCGAGGTGGTCCATCGCCGCGTCGAAGAGGATCAGAAGACCGGGGTCGTCACGGCCGTCGAACCGCCGTGGGGCACGGCGCGGCTGGCGGCTGCCGAGGTCAACTGAAACGAAAAAGGCGCACGAAGCGTCACACGAGCTTTACCAAAGCCTCACCCACGGCCTTCCCATTCTTTGCGATAGAGGGCACCGGGATTTTTCGTCCCTCGTCCATGCGCCCCCAGGAGGCCTCCCATGAAAGCTCTTCTCCGTCGTTCCCTCATCGGTCTCTCCGCTCTGAGCGCCGGCCTCGCCGGCTGCGCCGCCTCGAGCGGCTCGGATCAGGCGGAAATCCTCGGTCAGTCGTCGGACAAGCTCGGCGGCTCGCTGCCCGGCTTCGTCACCTCGATCAAGCCCTACGTGGTGCCGGTGACCAGCGAGTACTCGTTCCAGGCGCTTCTCAGCGTTGGCGATCGCGTGCCGCGCACGTCGGACATCACGCAGGAGTACCAGATGGTGGGCATCCCCGACGGCATCGGGGCCTACCGCATCGATTCCGACGAAACGGTCGTGTACTTCAACCACGAGTTCGGCAACACCGTGAGCTCGGAGCCGATCATCGGCCAGCCGCTGAACCGCGGCGCCATCGTGTCGAAGCTCATCCTCGACGACGAGGGCCGCGTGGTTAGCGGCGACCGCGCCTACAACACGGTGTGGAACGAGAACACGCTGGTCGGTGCGGCCGCCGACGCGACCAACACGACTCCCGGCTTTACCCGCTTCTGCTCGGGCTCGCTCGAGTACAAGGACGCCGGTTTCGATCGTCCGATCTACTTCGCCGGTGAGGAAGGCGGCGGCGCCGCGACCTTCGACGGGATGGGCGGCATCGCGATCGCGATCTTCGACAACGAGCTCCACACGATCCCCAAGTTCGGTCGCTTCCCCTGGGAAAACACACTGGCTCAGCCGAAGAAAGGCAGCCGCACGGTGCTCCTCGGGATGGAGGACGGTCCGACCACGCCGGATAACCAGCTCTACATGTACGTCGGCACCAAGGACCGGAAGAAGGGCACGAACCCGATGCGCCGCAACGGCCTCGACAACGGCCTCATGTACGCGTTCGTGTCCGATACGCCCGGCATGACCACCGAGATCACGTTCACGTCGGGCTCGATCGAGGGCCACTGGGTCCAGATCGCGAACCCGGAGACGATGACGGACGTGCAGCTCGAAGCCGCTGCGGACGCGATCGGCGCCTTCGGCTTCATCCGCACGGAGGACGCGGCGTTCCACCCCGAGAACCCCGACATGGTCTACTTCGTCACCACCGGCAGCGGCCCGGGCAACGACCTCGGTCGTCTGTACAGGATGACGCTGGATCCGTCCGACCCCACCGGTCACACGACGATCGAGATGATCTACAACGCCGACGTGCTCGCGGCCGGTGGCATCGACACCGCGATCAGCCCCGACAACGTCGGCTTGTCCGAGGATTACCTGATGATCAACGAGGACGGCACGACCCCGAGCCGCGCGAAGATGGAGCTCCTCGGTCGCGAGGGAAGCATCTGGCGCTTCGACATCAACAAGAACCACGCCGCCGACCGCATCGCCGAGCTGAACCCGCCCGGCCGCGACGCGGTCGACGTGCCGACCTCGGGCACCTGGGAGACGACCGGCATCATCCCGGTGAGGGGCTTCGACAAGGAAGCCTGGCTCGTCAACGTGCAGGCGCACGGGCCGACCAGGGCCCCCGCCGCGAACACCGTGGAGGACGGTCAGCTCCTCTTGATGCGCCGCACGGAGTTCGACAAGCTGCTCAGTGAGTGAGCGCGAGGGCGCGATAGAGCTCGGCGAAGCCGTCGTGCGCCGTGGAGCGCACGAAGAGGTCGTGTTTTTGCGGGGCTTCGACCGGGTACGGGATGGCGCCGCCGTCGGGCGCCACGTAAGCCTCCGGATCGATGTAGAGCACCCGGAGGCCGCGCTCGCGAGCGCGCATTTGCACCAGGCGACGATCGGCGTGCACGCCGACGACCATCAGCGATTTGGCTCTCGGGTCGTGATCGATGGTCGGATAGTAAGGACCCCAGTCGTAGCGCCGGAGCGAAACCTCGGGCAAACCGAGATCGGCACACTGGCAATCGAAGTTGTTGGTGATGACGGGTCCGACGATAGACCCGCGCTGCCAGAGCTCGACCAACTGGCGGTAGAACGGCGTCGGCTCGGCGACGAGGCAGGCGCGGTAGATCTCCGTCATCTCGCGAAACTTCGCCTCGGGATCGCGGAACAACGTCAGGAGGCCGTCGTCCGCCGCGCGGAACACGAAGCGATAGTCCGGGAGCGAGACACCGTAGATGCGGTGCAGCGTGGAAAGGTGCGGGATCCCCGCCTCGATCGACGGCCCGCATCCGAGCTCGAGTTGCGCCGGCAGATGCGGGGCGAGCTCGGCCGCCGTCACGATCCGCGGCTCCTCGCGCACCAATTTTTTTCGCAGCCCGACCCGGTAGAAAACGTGCCACGGCCGCCGCTCCCAGTCCGCGGGGAGCGCGTAGCCGTCGCTTCGAAGCACGACGTCGAGGCTCTCGTAGCCGGCCGGGGGCACCCGCTCGTGCGCGGTTTCCTCGGGATGCACGGTGCGATGGCGCACCGTCACGGTCAGATCCCCACGCCGAAACCGCGCTTCCGCCCCGCGATCGACGGACGACTCTTCTTGCCACGCTCCCTCGCGAAGCCCGGTCGCGATCGCTTCACGGTACTCCTCGACGTGCTCGCGAGGCAGCCCGAGCACCAGATGGAGGAACGCGTTTTCGAGTACGAAGTCCCGCCCGCGAAGCCCGTACTCGTCGTAGAAATGAATCAGCCGCTTCTTCTGGTCCGCCTCGCTCTGAAAGCCCGACAGCCGCGCGTTCGAGGGGTGTTGATGCCGGCGCCAGATCGACTCCGTGAAGCGCCGGTGCCAGCCGCTTTCGTCCGAGTCGATGTGGCGGCGGTAGCGATCGACCTGACGATCGGTGAGATCGGAGGCGACGACGAAGGGAAACTTCATGCTTTTTCCGCCACCACGAACCAGTCCGGACCCCGCCCCGAAGCGTACAACCGGTCGAGCGCCGTCGGCGAGAGCAAAGTGCCGAACAAGTGCAGGTTGCACTGGCTATCGCACGTCGTGGGGCGAAAGCCCGCAGCCCCAAGCACGCGCTCGAGGGACGCCCGGCTGAACAGGTGCAGGTGGTCGGCGCGAAACGAGCGATACGAGGCGCCGAACACCGAAACCTCGGCGGCATCCATGCTGGGGACAAAGAGCACGAGCCTGCCGCCGGGGCCGAGCGCCTCGCGAGCCTCCCCGAGCTCACGAACCGGGTCGACCACGTGCTCGAGCACGAATTGGTAGAGCACGGCGTCCCACGCGCCCTTCGTCACACCGGATGCAGGGGATCGGAGCGCCTCACCGAGCGTCCCGTTGAACGTGCCGAGCCCGTAGCGTGCCCGCGCCTCGCCACCGGCGCGCGCGTTGACGTCGACGCCCGCCGTGCGAACCCCTACCCGCTCGGCTGCCGCGCGCGTGTAGCCGAAGCCGCTCCCGACCTCGAGCAACGTCGAGAGCTTCTGGCCGCGCTCGGTCAGTCGCTCGACCAGACGCGCGCCTTTGGCCTCGCGATACGCGGCCTCGCGATCGTAGGCGTCGTAGCCAACACCGGCCGCATCGCGCCGGTCGTAATACGCCGCGTCCGTGTGGCGCACCCGTGCGTCGGTCTCGGTCGGCGGCGCACCCGACGCAAGGACCGAGCCATGACCGCACGCGGTGCAGCGGCCGTAGACGATGCCCGGCCGTCGAGCGAGAAGGGGACGCACCTCGCCGCCGCAGGCGGGACAGACGCCCCCGGCGAGGTTTTCGGAGAGCGGCATCGCGTGCGGCGCGCACTCACCGTACGCCGCAGCAAGGGCGGGGAGGCAACGCTCGATCTCGGCGTCAACGTCCTCGCCAGGCGGCGCAAGCGGAACGCATTGGCGGTACCGGGAAAGCACCGATTGCCATTCGGCAACGGTGATCTGCAGGGTCCTCGACGCGAGCTCGGCGTTCGCCACGCCCAAGTCTAGCGCCGCTCGAGCGTTTCCAGCCGTCGCTCGTGGTCGTCGAGGCGCGCCGTCACGCCACCGAAGCGCTTGGGATCGAGAAGCGCATCGGTCAGCCGATCGATCGCACCCGCTACCGCCACGATCTCGGTGGAGATGCGGATCTCGGACTCCGTTTGCCGACGCTCCAGCCGATCGAGCCGGGTGTTGGTCTGGACGGCTTCGGCCTTGATTTGGGCGACTTCAGCGTTGAGTTGGGCGACTTGGGCGTTGGTCCTTCGCGCTTCGTCGCGGATTTCGATGAGAACCTGGGTCGTGAGGTCGGACATGGTTCTGGGATCGGACAGCCGAGGAGCGAGTTGCGCGCTTCAGGATAGCGCGACGGGTCCCGGCTGCCAGCATCGCCACGGCCCGGCGAAAAAGGAGCCAAGGCCGTCTCGGGCACCCGTGTCGGAGCGGAATGTCCAACGCCCCGCTTCTTTCCTGCGGTTTGCTCTATCTCGCTCTCGGTTGTGCCGGTGCCTCGCCGCCGCGTGCCGAAGCGCCAACTGAAAGCGCGAAAAAGCGCCCGCCCGCGCTCGAAACGGCGACGCTCGAAGAGGGTCCCCAGCGCACCTTCGACCCGGCAGACATGCAGCAATTCGACGGGCGCCGCACGGAGGGACCAGACGAACGCTTCGCGACCGATCGACAGGTTGCGGTGCTGCGTCAGGCGATCACGCTCTACCGCCAGTTCCTGGTACGGGCGGGCGACGAACCCGAATACGCCGAAGCCGCCCGCCGCAGCCGCGAGCGCATCGAGGACGCCGAGCAGACGATCGCGTTCCTGCTTGCCGCACAGTGAGTGCGGCGGCTGGAAACGAGCGCGAGTAGCGCCCCTCATACCCTCCCAGAGCCCGCTGATGTAGGCTCCGCCGATCGATGGCGGTGGCATTCGAGAGGAAGTGCGTGGCGTGCGGTGCGCCGTTCAGTGGGGGGCAATACTGCGAGAAGTGCGGCGTCGATCAGCAGGCTTGGTCGTTCGAGCAGGACAAGGCGAATCTGCTCTACTCGGGCGCCATCCGTTCGGCGCGAAGTTCGCTTTTGTGGGTCGGGATCCTGATGGCGTTGGGCACGATTGGCGCCTTTGCTTTGAGCGGCGGAGAAGCCGTCCCCGTGCTGGTCGGAGGGCTCGTGCTCGCGGGGCTCTACGGTGGACTCTGGCATTGGTCCAAGCTGCACCCGCTCGGCGCAACGGCGGCGGGCCTCGGCGTGTTCGTGACCCTGATCGCTGGGGCCGCCGTGGCGAACCCCGCTACCTTGTTCAACGGCATCCTCTACAAGATCATCGTCTTCGTGCTCCTTGTCCGTGGCGTGCGCGCCGGCGTGGTCCTGCGAGGCCATGGAGTCAGCGGCCTCTAGCCCGGCACGTTGCCCAGGTTGTGGCGGCGCCGTGGGGGTCGGCGCACTGTTTTGCGCAACGTGCGGCCTTCGACTGGGCGACGTAGCAGCACCAGCCGCCTCGGAGCTTGCCGCCCGCACGCGGGACGCCTGGAAACGGGTTCGCTTAGCCGCGCTCCTCTACGTCATGCTGCTCGCCGTGGTCATCGGCCTCCAGGCCTTCGATCCAGGACTTGGCGTCGTTGACCATTACGTCGTGGGGGATATAGCGATGTTCCTCGTCGTCGCCGCCTTCGCGTGGCCAATCCGTCGCGAGATCCTCGGGCTGTTCCGCATCCCGCGGATGGACCGGGTCGCCTGGGCACTGCTCTTCGTTGCACCGGCAGGACTCTGGCTGGTCAACGTGGGGCTGATCGCCGCGCTCGACCTACCCGGAGCGTTGGGAGCAGATCCGGTCTTCGAGCTGCGTGCGGGCGATGCATCGACCACTACCGTGCTCATGCTCCTCTGCGTCACGCCGCCGCTCATCGAAGAGGTCGCATTCCGCGGCATCATCCTGGAAAACATCCGTGAATCGTTCGGCGCCCGCCCGGCCGCCGTCGTCACCTCCATCCTGTTCTCGATCCTGCACCTGGCGGTGCTCTCGTTCCTTCCGTTTGCAGCTCTGGCGTTCGTCTTTGCGCTACTCCGCCTTCGGACCAGCTCCCTCTGGCCCGCCATGGCCGGGCACGCGATATTCAACCTGGCGACGGTGCTCTTCGCGTAGGGCTGTACCGCGCTACGCGATCTCGCCCAACGTCCCCGTCATCAACCCGCTCGACGGCTGCGTGCCGAAGCTGTCGACCTCGACGCCGAACGCCTGCGCGATCGACACCAGGAGGTGGTTGTTCGGCTTGTCGACGCGCTGGGCGTCGCTGCACCACTCGGGGGTGCCGGGCGGGCAATCTTGCGAGAGCTTCACGCGGCGGCCCATCTGGAACTTGCCGTTGGCGCCGCCGGCGAGCACGGTCGGCACGTTGCGCGTGCTGTGGAGCGCGGGGTTCCCCATGTCGGAGGTGACGTAAATCAGCGTGCTGTCGAGCGCGCCGAGCTCGTCGAGCTTTTGCATCAGGCGCGCGACCTTCGAGTACGAGTACTTGTTGAACTTGGCCAGCGTGAGCCAGCTGTTCTGGTCGCCGCTGCCGGCCGAGCCATGGCCGTCGTTGCCGACCGGCGACGCGTTGTAGGTGTGCGCGACGCTGCCGTGGTTGTCCTTGTTCAGCTGGAGCGGGTTCCCGTCGTACGAGAGATCGTTCATCAACAGGGTGGCGAAGCGCGTGACGTCGCAGGCGAGCGCCTGGGCCAGTAGATCGATGTGCGCGTTGGTGATGGCGTCGAAGTACGGCTCGCCGCCGTTGTACTGCTTGAGCTTGGGGAAGCTCGAGGAATTGGGCGCCGTGGGGAGGTTACAGACCGCGCCGGACGGCTCCAGCGCCTGGAACTGCTTGTCGAGCTCGTCGAGAGCGCTCAGGTGCTGGTCGAGCTTCATCCGCTCGGCGGCGGCAAGGCGTGCGCGCAGGCGCTCCACGTCGCCCTTCAAGAAATCCACGACCCCGTGACCGAGGGCGTTCCGGCGCTCGGCGGCCGCCAGGGCCGCCGGATCGTCGGACGGGGCGAAGCCGTTGAAGAGCTGCTGGTAGGCCTGCGCCGGATCGATGATCTTGGGCAGCGCCTGGCCGCCCGGGCCATACGAAAGCGTCTGTCCGACCTCGAGCGTGTCCACGCCGACGCCGAGGGCGATGCTGGAGAGGCGCGTGCTCGAGCCTAGCCCGTGTTCGACGGCGAGGAACTGATCGAGCGAGGAGTTCGACGGCTTGCCGCTGATGCGGCTGCCGGTGAGGATCGCACCAGCCGTATCGTGACCGTTGGCGGCCGACAGAATGTCGAGGCCCTCGATCACCATGATCTTGTCCTTGAAGGACTTGCCGTACGTCGCCGCGTCGTCGAACGGCTGGAGCGAGCAGTTCGCGTAGCCGATGTCGAAGTTCGGCTCCGTTTCCTGGATCGTGCCGCGCTGGCCGGCGACGCCTTGACCGGTGGCCCAGAACTCCGCGGCGAGGCCGTGCGGGTGGTAGATGGTGACGAACTTCAGCGGCAATTCCGCGCCTTGAGCCTGGGCGACCGAGTTTTGGAGCAGGCGGAAGCAGGGCAAGGTCGCGAAACCCGCGCCCACGGCACGCAGGAACGAGCGGCGCGTCGCGAGGAGACTTCGGCTCATTGGGCTCTCCGGTACATGAACAGCGGGCTCGCCACGTAGTTGGTGATCGCCTGGACGATGCCGCCTTGCTCGGCGACCGCGTCAGCCTGCCAGGCGGCGACGAACGCATCCTCGCTCGGCTGGACGGTCACGCCGCTCGCAGCCGCCGCCGAGCGAAACAGGTGGCGCGCGAAGCACGCGCGAACCACCGAACTCGCGGAGAGAGCCGTCGCGAGCTCCGCGCTGTCGGCGTAGGTGCCGGAGAAATCCATACCCATGTCGCTCGTCACGCTGGTGATCGAGTTGATCGGCTTCTGATTCTCCATCGTCCGGTACTGGCCCATGCCGTCGAACGCCTCGAACGAGAAGCCGAGCGCGTCGATCGTCGAGTGACACCCGGCGCAGAACGGGTCGGTACTGTGGAGCATCTCGAAGCGTTCGCGCGTGGTGTTGGTGGCGTCCGGCTGGGGGGGTGGCGGGATCACGCGGTCGATTGTGGCAGGCGACGCCGGCGGCTGGCACACGATGCGCTCGAGTAGCGCGACGCCGCGGAGGACCGGCGCGCTCTCGGAGGCGTGAGCGAACACCGACAGGAACGCGCCCTGGTTCAGGATGCCGCGCCGGCGGGTGTCGGCTAGCGAAACGCGCTGAAAACCGCCGCCGCCCGGATACGTGACGCCGTAGATGGGCGCGAGATCGGCGTCGACCATCGTCCAATCGGCGCCGAGGAGGTCCCCGACGGTGCCGCCGGTCGTCACGACTGCGTTCATGAACGCTTCGGCCTCGGCACCCATCGCGACCCGCACTTCGGGAGTGAACGCCGGGTAAACGTTGCTGTCCTTACCCGTTTCGGCAATCGCATCGACGCCGATCCACTCGCGGAGCATGCGCAGGACGGTGGCGCGCGCCGGGGCACCAGTGTTGAGAAGGCGGCCAGCCTCCTGAACGCGGCCCTCGGGCGTGGCGAGGAGGCCCGCCTCTGCCGCCTGGATCAACAGATCGTCCGGCGGCTGCGCCGTGATCAGGTACGAGAGCGAGCTCGCGAGCTCACGAGGAGAGAGCGCGATCGGGTCGGAGGCGGTGCCGTCGCCGATCTCGGTGATGTAGAGGAAGCCCGCCGACTGGAGCAGCCCGCGAATGACGAGCGCGATGCCGTCTTCGTACGTGCCGCCCATCGCGCCGACCTGGTAGAGCGCGAGCATCGACGACGTTTCCTCCGCCGTCACGGGGCGGCGGTACGCCTTGGGCGAAAAGGCGCCGATGAAGCTCGAGGCGCATTCGTCGCTGCCCGCCGGCATGGCGCAGGGCGCGAGCGTCCCGAAGTTCGGCCGGGCCGCATCCGCCACGATCGTGGCGATCGCGTCGAGCTGCTTGGCGAGCACGGGATCGACGCGCTGTGCGGTATTGCGGGTGAAGCCGGATTGGCGCGCGTCGGGCGGAAGGCTGATGTCGGCGGGGAGTTCCACACCGAGCAACGCGCGCACGGAGGAGGCGTATTCGTCGTTCGTCAGGCGGCGAACACCCGCAGGCAGGAGCTCGACCTTGTCGGTGTTGGGCGGAAGTTCAACGCCACCACCCGCGCCGCCGGTACCGATCACGCCGCCGGTGCCGCCCGTGGCTGCGCTCGAGCCGGCGCTGCCGCCGCTCTGATCCGTGCCGCCGACGGCGATGCTGCTGGTGCCCGCTGCGCCGCCCTTGCCACCGCTCGCGCCCACGCCCGCACTCGCGCCCGCGCCGGTTGCCGGCGGTGGAGACGTCGAGGGCTCGTTGCCTGCGGAGCACCCGAGCAGCAACGCATTGACCGCGACCACCCATGCCGCGGAAAAGCGCACACCGGTACGAACCATGAACGATGATGTTGGCGCACCGCCAACGCTCCTGCAACCGATACCGCTCACGTCGTCACGCTCTATCTCCACGAGAAAAATGTAGGTAAAAGCGGTTAAGTGAACGGCCACGCGGATGGCGATCTTCAGCCTCGCCCACAGAGGTGAATGCCCCGCCAACGCCGCGGGTTTCTCACCCCTGACAGTTACCGTTTCTTACATGGTGGGCGGCGTGACGGTGATGTACGGAGGATGGCGACGATGTAGGTGTCGAATGGCCGAGCCAAAAACCCGGGTGGAACCGGTTCGGCGTCGGGAATTCCGAGGGCTGTGCTATCGGGGCGCTTTGCCCGATGCGTCTCGCCATCCTTGCCGCTTCCTCCTACGCGGGTTCGAACCAGGTCACTGAGCTTTCCACCAGCGAGGTGGATCTCGACCTCCTCGGCCAGAGGCTGGGCGAACAGGACGCCGGGTTCGCCGTGCATATTTTTCGCGCCGAGCGCGGGCTCGCGGAAGCCGTCGAGCAGGTGATCGCCGAAGCGGGCGAGCCGATCGAGGAGCTCCTCTTCTACTTTCTCGGCTATGCGGTGGTCACCGACGAGCGCGGTCCCGCGCTGCTCCTCGCCGGCGAGCGGCTCGGAACGTTTTCGCTGAAGCGCCTGCGCCGAGTACTCGGCGAAAAGGCGACACGGGGGCTCGCCGTACTCGATACCGTCGTCGCCCTCGATCCGGAAGCCGAGGCCGAGCCAGGCGTCGAGGCGCTCGGGGCCGCGCTCGCAAGTGCGGAGGCTCCCGTCAACCTGATCGCTTCAGCGCGCAAGGACGGGGGCGGCGTCGGTCGCGCACCGTTCACCAGCCTGTTCGAGCTCGTTCTCGACTGGCACTCGGTGAAAAACACCGAGCTTTCCGCGGAAGGCCTGTACGCAGCGATGCGCGCCGAGGAGCCGATGTTCGCCGAGCTCGAGGCGGCGCGGCACTTCGCGGGCTCGGCGCCATTCGTCGTGCTCCGCGGCGCCGCGCCGGCGAGCATGCCGCCGCCGGCTCCCGAACCGAGCGAGCCCGCGATCGACGACAGCTGGGCGGAGCCGGTGCCGCCCTCGGAGGAAGAGCGCACGCAGGCACTCGAGCGTGGCAAGGCGGCGCTCGCGAACGGCGAGCACGATGCGGCACTCACCGAGCTTCAAGCCGCCCTCCGCACGGGACCGCGTGACGCGGACACCTACCACGCGATGCTCGCGGCCTTCGAACGCGCCGGCAATCCGGACGGCAGCTTCAACGCCGCCTCCGTGCTCGACGCACTCGGCGCCGCCGACGTCCACGAGGGGCTGCTCGTGTCCGCCCACCGGCCCGAGGGGCTCTTGCCCGCGCAGGGCGTGCTCTCCGAAGAGGACTGGAAGAGCAAGCGCTTCTGTCCCGAGCGGGACGCGGAGCTCGACGCGGTGTTTGCTGCGCTCGGCGCGGCCGCCATCGAGGTCGGGGTGGAGACGGCACGCCGCAAGCGCCGCATGCCGGTGCTCGACCCGTCCACGGCGCAGGACCTCGAGAAGAGCACGACGACGCTCGCCCGCACGCTCGCCTGGTCGGCGCGTCTGCTCGGCTTCGTGCGACCGAAGTTCCACGTCCTCGATGCGGTCACGGGCGACCTCGCGCTCGCACCGGTGAGTGACCCCACGTTCATCGCCGGCAAGGCGCTCGGCAGCGGGCTCACCCTGCCCGAACTCGTGTTCCTGTGGTCCCGGACCCTGGTTCTCCTCCGTCCGGAGCACCGCTTGCTCAGCTTGCTGACGGAGCCGGCCGAGATTGAAGCCATGCTGCGGGCAACCCTGGTGCTCGGCGCGCAGGGCGAGAAGCGGGGCCTCGACACCGACACCAAGCTCTTCGTGCGCAGCCTGCGCCGGCATCTGCGCGGCCCCGCGCTCGAGACCGCAGCCGAGGCAGCGCGCAAGGTGTCGACACCGCGACTCGGCGCGCGGCTCGCTTACTTCAAGCGCACAGTGAGCCTGGCCGGGGCCCGGGCGGGCTTGCTCGCCTCCGGCAACCTCGAGCTCGCGATCCGCATGACGGAGCGCTTCCCCGTGACCGAAGCCGGCTCGACCGAGTCGCAGATCGGCGACCTGATGCGCTTCGCCGTCAGCCCCGACCACGCCGCGCTACGCGAGCGGATCGGCGTTTCCGTCAAAGAGCGCTGAGCGCGAGGCGGGCGGCTAGTCGCACGGTGCGGCGCCGAAGGCGGCGTCGCAGGTCGATTCGCCGGTGGCAGCGCGGGTCAGGGCGAGGAAGCGGCAACCGAGGTTGTCGCCGCCCTCATTGGCTGCATTCACCGAGTAACCACTGTCGCCCGAGGCGCCGTCAAGGTCCGCGCACGCCGCCTTGCACTCGTCCGCATCGTCGAACTCGCTCGCGAAATCGGTCGGACAGATGCGGCTGGCGAGCAAACAGTACGATTCGCAATTGCCTTCATCGAGGGCACCGCAGTGGCCGTCGCCGGGCGGGCCTGCGTGCGGACAGTGCGTCGCGGGGAGGCAGAGGGAATTGTAGGTGTGATAGATGCGGCAGCCGCGCGTGTTCTCTTTGGTGTCGCTGAACTCGCCGGGGTCGAGGAATTCGCACGTCGCCTGGCACTGCTCGTCGGATTCGTAGATAGCCGCGTCCCCCGTGCAGGCGACCGCGACCATGTGGCAATACTGGTCGCAGTCGGGCTCCTCTGGACGCTCCGTGTTCGGCTCGCCTTCGTCGATCTGCCAGTTGCAAAACGTGGGCGGCGCGAGGAGCTGTGAATGGCTGCAGTGCGGCGTCGGCTGGATCGTCGCATTGCTGAGGTGCACGACGCGGCACTGGAGCGTGTCGCCGTCGTGGTCTTCGTGCAAATCGAAGGCGCCGCGGTCGACCAAGGCTTCGCACTTGTCGATGCAGTTCTGGGTCGAGCCGCACTGCACTTCCGAGCACGCCTGCTCGTAGAGCTTGCAATAGTTCTCGCAGCCGCCGCCGCAGTCGACGCCCTCGGGCCCGGCCGAGCGGCAGCGCCGGGGCAAGGCCTCGCCGTCCGCGGTGTCCGCCAGCCGTGCTTCGCGCATGCGGCAGGCAACCGTCGGCGTGCCCTGCGGCTCGTTCGGATCGCCGACCGGCATCAGCTCGCAAAGCGCGAGGCACTTTTCTCGCGTCTCGTAGACCTGATTCGGGCCAATGCAGTTCGCCATCACGGTGTCGCAGAACTCGCCGCACGGCCCGAGCGTGCGATCCTCGATCCCGGCGAGCGACTGACACCCCCACGCCAGCACCGCAAAAAGGCCGAGCAGCACCGTGCCGAGAACGATGCGCAAGGTTCGCGTGCCGCGCTCGCTCACAGGCGACCCTCGACCCGGATGCCGGCAAAGCCCGGCCCGACGCGCGGCCCGACACGGACCGACGCGCTCTCTTTTTCGTTCCCGCTCGGCGCGAGGATGAACATCAGACCACCGCCGACGAACAGCGCGCCGCCCACGGCGAACGCAATGTTGGCGGTTTTCGCCGATTTCACTGCGTTGTCCGCGTGCGCTTGGTCGGCGGCAGACTGGCAGACCGTCTCCGTGCACGCCGCGTCGGCGAGCTCGTCTTCGTTCATCGCGTCGAGGCCGAAATAGGCGCCCACGCCGAGACCCACCACGCCGACACCGGCGACGACCAGCCCCGTGACGGCGAGCGCGCTCATCCCGCCCTCCTCGGGCGGGGGCGGGGGCGGAGCGGGTGGAGGAGCAGGCTCCGGTTTGGCGGCGACCACGGGTGCCACGACCGGTACCGGCTCGGGGGCGGGCTTCGGCAGCGGCGTCAGCGCTGGAACCAGAACGGACTGGCGCGACCGCGCCTGGACGGTGACGGTCACCGTGAACGGCTGGTAGCCGGGCGCGGACACTTCGATCGCCACCGCGCCCGGATCGACGGGGACGGACGCGCCGAGCACGGAGGCTCCCGCGTCCACGCCGTTTCTCATCACCCGAAGCCCCTGCAAGGCACTCGTGGCTTCAGCCGCCTGGATGGTGAGGTAAGAGAGCTCCGTCTCGAGGCCGGCGACGCGCTTCTTGGCCGTGGCCGCGCGCTTCGTCTGGCCGGAGGCCTCCGCCGCGGATTGCGCCTCGCGGAAGGTGGCCCAGGCGCTCGCAGTGCGGCCGAGTTTTTCGTAGCACTCGCCAAGATAGAGCAGCGTGCCGACGCCGGGATCGATGCGCTGGCTGTCCTCGAGCTTCGGGCAAGCCTCCTCGAAGCGCTGGCCCTTCATCAGCTTCACGCCTTCGTCGAAGAGCGTCTCGGCCGTCGCCTTCTCGGCCGCGTTCGCCGCCCACGCGTGCGCGGGCCAAAGGCAGAAAGCCAGGGTCAAAACCGCCGCCCCACGCCGCACTCGCTCGAGCGCCATCACTAGGCCGGCGAGGCTAGCACCACTTGGCCGCCCGATGCTCAGCGACGACCGCCGAAGTCCGACACCCCGCTCCCGGGGCTCGGCTTTGGCGCCGCCTTCGGCGGGCGGGGCGTTCGCACGGCGGCAGGGGTCGGCCGAGCGATCGGTTGGGCGCTCGCCACGGACGCGCTCGGCACGGGCGCCGCAGTTTCCGCAAGGGCCGGCGCCGGCATGAGCGACGGGACCACGGTCGGTGGTTCGGCGGTCGGCACGACCGGTGCGGGGGGTGTCTCGGTGGCGCCTGCAACCTTCGCCGCAGGAACGGCCTCGGCGCGCTCCTTCCGTTGGGTCTGGAACAGAAATGTCACCACCCCGAGCACCGCGGCGGCGGCAACCACCACCCAAAGCTTGCGCCGCGAGGAGCTCGGGCCGCTACCTGTGCGGGCAGGTTGCACGACCGCCACCGCTTCGATGGTCGGTGCAGCCCCGTCGTTCGGCCCGGGCCACACCGAGTTCGGGTGATCGGCATCGCCGCCGGTGAGCACCCGGCGGGCTCGCTCGGCGTGAACCCTGGCCGCCGGTGCGAAGGGCGCCAGCGCCTCCCCGAGCTCTGCCACGTTCTGGAAACGTTGATTCGGGTCGCGCGCCAGGGCACGGGCGAGCACGGCGTCGAGCCCAGCCGGAATGTCCTGGCGCAGCCGGCTCGGCGGCGGTGCATCCTCGCTGAACAGCTGGGCGCACAACTCCGGAATCGTTTCGCCCTGGTACGGTGGCCGACCGGTGACGAGCTGGAACAGGATCGCGCCGAGCGACCAGACGTCACTCCTTTGGTCGGCGTCTTTCGTGGAACGCATCTGCTCGGGCGACATGTAGAGGGGCGAGCCGATGATCACGCCCGTCTTGGTGAGCGACATGTCGGATGCCTGACTGTCGGTCGGCGATTTCGAGATGCCGAAGTCCAGAACCTTGACGAGGCGCGAGCGATCGGCGCGGCGCGCGACGAACAGGTTCGCGGGCTTTAGATCGCGGTGCACGAAGCCCGCAGCGTGGGCCTCGGCCAGCGCTTCCACGGCCTCGAGCACGTACGCGACCGCCTCCGTGACCGGCAGCACGCCCCGGCGGTGTAACTCCTCCTCGAGGTTGTTGCCGCGGAGGAGCTCCATCACCATGTAGGGGTCGCCGCTCTCGAGCGCGCCGACGTCGATGACGCGGGCGACGTGCTCGCTCTTGATACGCGCCGCGGCCCGGACCTCGCGGCGGAACCGCATGAGCGCCTCGGTCCGCTCGAAAACGTCCGGGTTCAGGACCTTCAGCGCCACGCGCTGATCGAGCTCGAGGTGCCACGCCGAAACGACGAACCCCATCGTCCCCGCGCCGATCACTTCCTCGACCCGGTACCTCCCCCCGATGATCTGACCTGGCCTGACAGGCGGATCGGCCATCGAGGCTGTCATGCTACGCTGAAGTGCCTCACTGTCAAAGCCTCCGGGAACTTCTGGCTCGGGCCTCGCTCGATTGCGTGGCGCCAGGCGCCACCATCACGACGCGCGCCTTCGACCTGTCATGAAAGCACTGCACCGTTCCCTGGTGGCCGCGGCCCTGGCCGCGGCCGTTCACACGCTTTTGGGCTGCGGGTCCGAGGAAAGTGACCCGCCGACGCCCATGGGCCCGTCTTCGTCCGGTGCGGTTTGCCCCTCCGGGTCGACCCTGACGTACGAAGGGTTCGCTATGGGTTTCTTTGCCGATTATTGCACGCACTGCCACAGCACCCAGCTTTCGGGCAGCGCCGCGCGCAACAACGCGCCGGCGGGCTACAACTGGGACGACTACGACAGCATCGCCGCCCACGCCGCCGACATCGACAACGTCGCTGCCGCCGGACCCCGTGCGTCCAACGATTTCATGCCGCCCGAGGGGGAGGCGGATCCCTCGGCGGCGGAGCGCTCGCGGCTCGGGGAGTGGCTCGCCTGCGAGTTCGCGCCCGGTATGCCGTAGCGCGCGGATCACCGCTCCCGCGGCAGGCGGCCGGTCAACGACCGTCGGACGGGGGCTCTTTCGACCAGCGCAGGCGGGGCCGCCGAGCAGCCCTCGCTTCGTCGAGGCGACCAAGGCGTGTGAGGTGGGGCGCCTTCTTCACGAGCTCCGGATTTTCGCGCGCCTCTTTCGCGATGTCGATCATCGCGCCGACGAAGTCGTCGAGCGTTTGCTTGGTCTCGGTTTCCGTGGGCTCGACCATCAGCGCGCCGCGCACGACGAGGGGAAAGTAGACGGTCGGCGGGTGCACGCCGTAGTCGATCAGGCGCTTGGCCACGTCGAGCGTCTTCACGCCCGTCGTCGCTTCCAGCTCGCGATCGGTGAACACCACTTCGTGCAGGGCCGGCGTCGGAAAGGCGAGCGGGTAGTGCTCGGCCAGCCGCGCCGCAACGTACCGAGCGTTCAGCACGGCGAGGTTCGACACGGCGGCGAGCCCTTCGGGACCGAGCTCGCGAATGTAGGTGTAGGCCCGCACCATCATGCCGAAGTTGCCGAAGAACGAGCGCACGCGGCCGACGCTGCCCGGCCGCTCCACCTCGACGACCGGGCCGTCGGTGCCGCCGCGCACGACGGGAACTGGCTGGTACGGCTCGAGGATTTTCTTGAACGCGACCGGACCCGAGCCCGGGCCGCCGCCGCCGTGCGGCGTGGTGAACGTCTTGTGCAGGTTCAGCTGCAGCACGTCGACGCCGGCGTCACCCGGCCGAGCGCGCCCGAGAACGGCGTTCATGTTCGCGCCGTCGCCGTAGACGAGCCCGCCCCGCGCGTGCACGAGCTCGGTGAGCTTCGGCATCGCTTCCTCGTAAAGGCCGAGCGTGTTCGGGTTCGTCATCATCAGGGCGGCTACGTCGCCCGGCGCCGCCTCGAGCGCGGCGAGCAGCGTCTCGGGCTCGACCACGCCGCGCGGCCCGGCCGGAAACGCTACCGATTCGAAGCCGTTCAGGCTCGCGCTCGCCGGGTTCGTCCCGTGCGCGCTATCCGGGATGAACACCTTCTTCGGCGAGCGTCCGGACGCGCGGTGATACGCGCGGATCATCATCAGGCCGGTGAGTTCGCCCTGCGCGCCGGCGGCGGGTTGTAACGAGACGCCGTCCATCCCGACGATCTCGGCGATCAGCGCCTGGAGCGCGACCATCACGTCCAGTGCGCCGCGGATCAGGTGCGGCGGCATGAACGGATGCGCCTTGGCGAACCCGGGCAAGCGCGCGGCCCACTCGTTCACCTTCGGGTTGTGCTTCATCGTGCACGACCCGAGCGGGTAGAACTGGGTGTCGATGCTGTAGTTCCACTGGCTCAGGCGCACGAAGTGGCGGACGGCCTCCGGCTCGCTCACCTCGGGCAGAGCCGCCGGCTCTTGCCGCGCGAGCGTTCCGAGCGCCGCCCGAACGTCCACGGCGGGCACGTCGAGCGGCCCGAGCGAGACCGCGGTGCGGCCAGGTGCGCCGCGTTCGAAGATGGGGGGCTCTCGCCATTCGAGCCCCTGGGCTGCTTCTCTCGGCACCGGCGCTCTACTTCTGCTCTTCGCTGGAGTCGGAGCCTTCCTTGTCCTTCTTTTCCTCGTCGCCGCCGCCTTCGCCCTCGTCCCAGCCGCCGCCGCTCACGCGGCCTTCGAACTCGTCGGGCTGCACTTCCTTCAGATCCGGCGGCTTGTTGACCTGCTTGACCGCTTCCCAGGTGTTGCCCGCGTCGCTGTCGTTCAGGCCCCACTCACCCTTGATCTGGTGCGCCTCACCCGCCTGCGGGATCGAGTAGACGAAGTAACCCTTGCCCTTCTTGACGGCGTCCGCACCGACGGCGCCGATACGCCGCTCCTTCCACTCGTAGCGGAGGAGGTTGCCGTCCGTCTCACCGGAGAGCTCGCCGTAGGCGTCGCCCGCTGCCGTGCGCCAGCCGCCGTTCACGGCCTTCCCGTCGGCAAGGATGTGCAGGTACCCGTAGAGCGGGCTGTAGTAGACGCCCTGCCAGTCGCCGCCCTCGGGCATCGAGCCCGCCTGCACCTTGGCGGTCTTGGGACCGTCACCGCCGCCGCAGGCGACGGCGGTGAGCGAGAGCGGCGCGACGAGCGCCAGGGAAAGAGCGAGCCGGGAGAGCGTTCGGGACGACATGGGGGCCTCGTGGGTGCGGGACCTTACCACCACCCCCCCGAGGGCCGGAAGGCCCGCGGAGGCCGCCCCTTGCCGGGGCAAAAATCCGCAGGCGCGCCGCTACCTCGCAAACCGCCCATCGCGGAAGCGCCCGAGACACCGCCCCGAAAAAGGCGGTGGGCTATCCACGACGTCGTGCCGGCCCGCTTGCCAACGGCGAGCACGGAAACCGAGACGCACTGCCCCTATTGCGCGCTCCAGTGCGGAATGACGCTCACGCGCACCGAGCACGGCCTTGCCGTGGCGCCGCGCGACTTTCCGACCAACCGCGGCGGTCTGTGTCGCAAGGGGTGGACCGCCGCCCAGCTCCTGAGCTCCCCCGATCGACTGACGACGCCGCTCATTCGTAGGGCAGAAGGCGGAGAGCTCGCGCCCGCATCGTGGGACGAAGCGATCGCGTTCGTCGCAAGCTCCCTGCGCACGATCCGCGACGGCTATGGGCCGAACGCGCTCGGCGTCTTCGGCGGCGGCGGTCTCACCAACGAGAAGGCCTACATGCTCGGCAAGTTCGCCCGCTTGGTGCTGCGGACCAAGAACATCGACTACAACGGCCGCTTCTGCATGGCCTCCGCGGCCGTGGCGAACCAGAAGGTTTTCGGCATCGACCGCGGGTTGCCGTTCCCGGTCAGTGACATCGCCGACGCGGAGGTGGTGTTTCTCGCGGGCGCGAACCCGGCAGAGACGATGCCGCCGCTCATGCAGTACTTCGACGCGCAGAAGAAGAACGGCGGGCGCCTGATCGTGAGCGATCCGCGACGCACACCAACCGCCGCAGCAGCGACGCTCCACCTCCAGCTCACGCCGGGCACCGACGTGGCGCTCGCGAACGGCATGCTCCACCTCGCGCTCCGTGAGAAGCTCGTGGATCGCGACTTCATTCGCGATCGAACGCGCGGTTTCGAACTCGCCAGCAAGAGCGCGGCGGCCTATTGGCCCGACCGCGTGGAGCGCATCACCGGTGTGCCGGAGGCGCAGCTCCTCGCTGCGACACGCATGATGGGTGGGGTGAAGTCCGCGATGCTCTTCACCGCGCGCGGCGCGGAGCAGCAGCTCCACGGCGTGGACAGCGTGATCGCCTTCACCAACCTGCTGCTCGCCCTCGGCCACGCAGGAAAGCCCTACTCGGGCTACGGGTGCTTGACCGGCCAGGGTAACGGCCAAGGCGGGCGGGAGCATGGCCAGAAGGCCGACCAGCTCCCCGGCTATCGCAAGCTCGCCAGGGCCGAGGATCGGGAGCACGTGGCCGCCGTCTGGGGCGTGGATCCGGACGAGCTGCCGCCCCCGGGCCTGCCAGCCGTGGAGCTCTTTCAGGCGCTCGGCGTGCGGGGAGGCATCCGCGGACTATGGATCATGGGCGCCAATCCGGTCGTCTCTGCGCCGAACGCGCAGGACGTCGAGACGCGCTTGTCTCGGCTCGATCTCCTCGTGGTCTGCGACCCTTTCCTGTCGGAAACGGCGCGTCTGGCCGACGTGGTGCTGCCGGTGGCTCAATGGGCGGAGGAGGAAGGGACGGTCACGAACCTCGAGGGCCGCGTGCTCTACCGGCACCAGGCGCACGCCCCACCCGAAGGCGTGCGCACGGATCTCGAGGTGATGAAGCTCGTCGCGACGGCGCTCGGCCGGGGAGAGCACATCGAGGATCGAGCTCCCGCCGCCTTCGAGGAGCTTCGCCGCGCGAGCGCCGGCGGGCGAGCCGACTACGCAGGGGTGACCTACGACCGGATCCGAGCCCAGCAGGGCGTTTTCTGGCCGTGTCCGAAGGAGGACCTCCCCGATTCGCCACGCCTTTTCCTCGAGCGCTTCGAGACGTCGGATGGGCGAGCCCGCTTCCTCGCGGTGGAGCAGCGCGACCCTGCCGAGACGCCCGACGAAAGCTACCCTCTCTTCCTCACCACGGGGCGGTTGCTCGCGCACTACCAGTCGGGGAACCAGACCCGTCGCGTGGCCGAGCTCACCGAAGCCAATCCCGAATCGTTCGTCGAGGTCCATCCCGATACGGCGGCCGTTTTTGGCGTCACGGACGGCGAACGCGTGTGTGTCGTGACGCGACGGGGACGAGCTTTCTGCAAGGCGCGCTTCACGACCACGATTCGACGCGACACGTTGTTCATGCCGTTCCACTTCGGCGGTGACGGACGCGCGAATACGTTGACCAGCGACGCGGTCGATCCGGTCTCGAAGATCCCCGCCTTCAAGCTGGCCGCCGCGCGGCTCGAGCTCGCGTCTGGTACCGCACCGACATCCTGAAGAAACGAGCCACTCGCGCCACAGAGCCGAACGGATCGATTGCGGGAAACCACGAAGAAACCAGCCCCCGTTACGCTGGGCCACGATGATCGAAACGCCCAGGTTCGTTCAGGGGATCTACACCTACAAGGGCACCGGGCTCACCGATACCGTTCCGCTGCACCCGGCCGCTCACTACAAGGTCGCGTTCGACAAGCGCGCGCAGCTCATCTACCTCCGCGCCGGCAACGCGGTCGACGCCATGATCTACATCGCCCTCTACAAGGGCGGAAAGGCCATGCGCTACTTTCCGATCGGGGCCAAAGGTGCCATCCACGTACAGCTCGCCATCGTGGAGGACATCGATCCCGAGAGTGAGCTCGAGCTTCGAGTGGGGGCGCCCGAAGGGGTCGAGGGCCAGGTGATGGTTGACCTCGGAATCCTGGAGATTTGAGCGTGGGCTCGAAGCGAAACCTCGTCGTCATCGGCAACGGCATGGCCGGTGCGCGCACGGTCGAGGAGATCCTCGCCCGCGGAGGCGCCGACCAGCTTGCCATCACGATGTTCGGTGACGAGCCCTACGGCAATTACAACCGCATCCTGCTATCGGACGTGTTGAACGGCTCGCACGAAGCCTCCGACATCTTCCTGAACCCGCTCGAGTGGTATCGAGACAACGGCATTCGGCTGCATGCCGGCGTCAAGGCGGAGAGCATCCTTCGTCACTCACGCAAGGTGATCGGCAGCGGCGACGTGGGGGAAGGATACGATTTTCTGATCATTGCGACGGGCAGCGTGCCGTTCAAACCGCCGATGGAGGGCCTGCTCCTCGCCGACGGGAGCGACAAGCCCGGCGTGTTCGTTTTCCGGAGCCTGGACGACTGCCATCGCATCGCGAAGTACGCGGCCGGCAAGCGCAGCGCGGTCGTGATCGGCGGCGGTTTGCTCGGCCTGGAGGCGGCGCGCGGGCTGCAGAACTTCGACCTTGCGGTTCACGTCGTTCAGCGCGGGGACGCGCTCATGAGCCAGCAGCTCGACTCGCCGGCCGCGGTGATCCTCAGAAAGACGCTCGAGGGCCTAGGTATCAACGTCCACCTCGAGAAGGACACGCGTCGGGTGCTCGGCGAGGAGTCGGTGACCGGGATCGAGTTCGCGGACGGTCAGGTGCTCGAGTGCGACCTGGTCGTGATTGCAGCCGGGATCAAGCCCAACGTGGAGCTCGCGGTGCGCGCGGGCTTGCGCGTCGAGCGCGGGATCGTCGTCGACAACACGATGACCACCGTCGACGACCCACACATCCTGGCGGTAGGCGAGTGCGCGCAGCATCGGGGGCAAGTGTACGGACTCGTCGCACCACTCTGGGAGCAAGCCAAGGTGATCGCGGATCGCCTGACGGGCGCAAACCCGCAGGCGCAGTACCACGGCTCGCGCGTCTCGACGAAGCTCAAGGTGATGGGCGTGGAGGTCGCCTCGATGGGCGTCACGCAACCCACCGAGGAGGGCGACGAGGTCGTCCAGTTCACGGAGCCGAAGAAGGGCACCTACAAGAAGCTCATCATCCGCAACGGTCGGCTGATTGGTGGCATCCTGCTCGGCGACATTTCGAAAGCTCCGTACCTCGCCCAGGCGTACGAGCGGAGCACGCCCGTCCCGGACGAGAGGCTGTCGCTGCTCTTCGACATCGGCGCGCCCGCGCTGCAAGCCAGCATCGAGACGATGCCGGTCGACATGCAGGTCTGCAACTGCAACGGCGTCACCAAGGGCAAGATCGTCGGGTGCGTGAAGCAAGGCAAGAAGAGCCCGAAATCCGTGATGGAAGCCACGCGTGCGGGTATGGGTTGCGGGGCGTGCAAGTCGCTCGTGACCGAGGTCGTCGAGTGGGCGTGCGGCGGTCGAGCGGAGGCGGATCCGAGCGAGGACTACTACGTACCCGGCGTACCGCTCGCCAAGCGCGAGCTCATCGAAGCCGTCGTGACGAAAAGGCTGCGCTCGGTGTCCCAGGTGTTCGCAGAGCTCGCCGGTGGCACCGAGGACCCTGCCAGCAAGCCCGGGCTCGCTTCGTTGCTCAACACGATCTGGGCCGACGAGTACGTGGACGAACGCGACGCGCGCTTCATCAACGATCGGGTCCACGCCAACATCCAGAAGGACGGCACGTTCAGCGTCATCCCCCAGATCCCAGGCGGCGTGACGTCACCGGAGCAGCTTCGACGCATCGCCGACGTCGCCGAGAAGTACGGCGTACCGCTCGTCAAGCTCACGGGGGGCCAGCGGATCGACCTCGTCGGCGTCTCGCGCGAGGACCTGCCCAACGTCTGGCGCGACCTCGACATGCCTTCTGGATTTGCCTACGCCAAGCGCTACCGCACCTGCAAGAGCTGCATCGGCACCGACTATTGCCGCTTCGGGCTCGGCGACAGCATGGCGCTCGCGCAGCGAATCGAGGAAAGATTCCAGGGTATCGACGCACCCGCGAAGCTCAAGCTGGCCACCGCGGGGTGCCCCCGCAATTGCTCGGAGGCCATGGTGAAGGATATCGGCGCCGTCGCAGTCGAGGGCGGCCGGTGGGAGATCTACGTCGGAGGTGCGGCGGGCGCACACGTGCGAAAAGGGGACCTGTTGTGCGCCGTCGGCAGCGAGAGCGACGTGCTCCGCGTCGCGGGGCGCTTCCTCCAGTACTACCGGGAGAACGCGCGCTACCTCGAGCGCACCTACGCCTTCGTCGCGCGGGTCGGCATCGAGAAGATCCGAGCGGTCGTCGTCGAGGACAGCGAAGGCATCGCCGAGCGACTCGACCGTGACCTCGAGCGCAGCGTCTCCGCCTACACCGACCCGTGGGAAGAAGCGCACGCGCCGGCGACTCCGAATCAATTTCGGGGCGTGCTGCCCATCGTCCAGTAGAAGGCAGCCATGGAGGTCACCCTCGAGCACATCGACGCAATCCCGGAGGGTGAAGGCCGAGCTTTCACGGTCGGCGCGAAGAAGCTCGCGGTCTTTCGCACCCGCGGCGGGGAGGTGTTCGCGACTCAAGCCCATTGTCCACACAAGGACGGTCCTCTCTTCGATGGTCTGGTCGGCGGCTGCACCGTGATTTGCCCCCTTCACGGCAAGAAGTTCGACCTTGTGACCGGAAAATCCACGGAGCAGGAGTTCGTTCTTCGCACGTATCCGGTCAGGGTCGACGAGAACGGCCGGGTGATCGCGGACCTCGAGGGCTGAAGCGTCCCGCTCGCCTGCGAACACGCGCCGTCGTCTGCGACTTGCCGCCGCCCGGGCGCCAACCATATCTTCCCGCACTCGATGAAACGGCTCAAGAAAGTCGCTCTCTATGCAGGTGCGGTGCTCGTGTTCTTCGTCCTCGGCTTCGCGGTCTTCGTCGCAGCCCGCCAGGATCTGCGCTTCGATCACGAGCTACCGCCGATCCACGCGAGCACCGACCCTGCCGTGATCGCACGGGGACAGTACGTGGTCCGTCACCTGGCGGGCTGCGGCAGCTGTCATGCCGATCCGGCGCGCGCCAGGGACGTCCTTCGCGGGGACGACACCGTTCCGCTCTCCGGAGGCCACACCTGGACGATCCCGCCCGGGACCTTCCGCGCCTACAACATCACGTCCGACAAGGAGACCGGGATCGGGGCGCTCAGCGACGGACAGATCGCGCGCGCACTTCGCTTCGGCATCGGGCGGGAGGGTCGCGCGCTCTTGCCGTTCATGGAGATGCAGGGGCTGAGTGACGAGGACCTGACGGCGGTCGTCTCCTACTTGCGCACGCAACCGGCCGTGAAGCACGCCGTGCCCCCACACGAAGTCGGCCTGCTCGGCAAGGTCGTGAAGGCCACGCTGCTGGCGAACCCGCTCGGGCCGAGCGAGCCGCCCCCCGTGAAGACGCCGCACGGTCCGACCCCCGAGAACGGAAAATACCTCGCCGAGCGCGTCGCGAACTGCTGGGCCTGCCATACCGAACGCAGCATGAAGACCGGCGAGCTTACCGGTCCGCGCTTCGGCGGAAACCGGAAGATGCCCGACGAGAGCGAACCCAAGAAACGCGCGTGGGCGCCACCGAACTTGACGCCCGATCCCAAGACCGGACGCACCGGCCTCTGGAGCGAAGAGCAGTTCGTCCAGCGTTTCAAGCAGGGCAGCGTTTTCGAGTTCTCGCCGATGCCCTGGAACGCCTTCGCGAAGCTCGATGAAGACGACGTGCGGGCGATCTACCGCTATCTGAAGACGCTCCCGCCCGTCGTGAACGAGGTCGGGCCGCCTTTGATCGAACGCTGACCGGGCGTCCCCGCGGGGCGCGCCCTGGCGTACCTCGGTGGAGTAGGCTGAGACCGTGGCGCTGACGGCGACGGTCTATCACTTTAAGGTCGCGCTCTCCGACGTCGAGCGGGGCGTTTACGAAACCCTCGACCTGCGGATTGCGCAGCACCCTTCGGAGAGCGCCCGCTACCTCGTGACGCGCGCGATTGCCTACGCGCTCTCGTACGAGGATGGCATCTCCTTCAGCAAGGGCGGGGTTTCGTCGACCGACGAGCCCGCGATCGTCGTGCGCGACCCCACGGGGATCTTGCTGGCGTGGATAGAGATCGGAGCGCCCTCCGCTGCCCGCCTACACAAGGCCTCCAAAGCCGCACGACGCGTCGCTCTGTTCACCTCCGCGAACATCGACGCGCTTCGAGCCGAGGCGGCGGGTGGTGCCATCCACCGCGCGGCCCAGGTCGACGTCTGGCAGCTCGAACCCAGCCTGCTCGACTCCTTCGCCGAGCGCCTGGAGCGCAGCATGGACCTCGAGCTGGTTCACACCGAGGGACGACTCTACCTGACCGTTCGCGGTGAGGTGCTCGAGGGAAGCATCGAGCGCGCACCGCTCGTGGCGACAGCGTGAGACGAGCCCCACTGCCCTCCTTCCCTTTCCTCCCTCCGGTTGTGCTTGCCCCGATGGAGGGCCTAACGAGCGATGCGACCCGCCGCCTGCTCGCAACCTACGGACCGCTCGGCCTCGTTTGCACCGAGTTCGTGCGGGTGGGAGGAGTGAAGGTGTCGCGTCGCCACCTCGAAGCGCAGGTGAGCAAGCCTGTCGGCGTCGCACTGAGCGTGCAGATCATGGGCAACGACGCTGCCTTGATGGCAGAAGCTGCGGCGGTCATCGCCCGAGCCGGCGCTGACGTGGTCGACGTGAATCTCGGCTGTCCTTCCAAGTCGGCGGCGAGGAAGGGCGTCGGGGCAGCGCTCTTGAGAGATCCCGTGGCGCTCTTCGCACTGCTCCGCACGCTGCGCGCCGCGGTCCCCGGGCTCTTTTCCGCCAAGCTGCGGGCAGGGTTCGACAGCAGCGACTCGGCGCTCGAGAACGCGCGCGCCGTCGAGCGCTCGGGCGCGGACTTTCTCACGGTGCACCCGCGGCGCGGGATCGACCTTTATCGTGGCATCGCCGACTGGCGAATCATCGCGCTGCTACGTCGCGAACTCGGAATCCCCGTCGTCGGTAACGGAGATGTCTGGTATGCTGCGGATGCCCTGCGCATGCTCGAGGAGACCGGCTGCGCCGCCGTGATGATCGGGCGGCCTGCGCTGCGCAACCCCTGGATCTTTCGTCAGATAGACGAGCTGCTTCGCGGCCGTGAGCCCTTCACGCCGAGCGGCGCGGACGTCTTCCTGCACCTCGAGCGCCTGCATCAACGCTTTCTTGCGGGCTCGTTCGGTCCTCCCGAGCGCGTGTCGGGACGGCTGAAAGAGCACCTCGCCTTCGTCTGCCGCGCGCTGCCCGGTGGGGCGGAGCTCTCACGCCGTTTGCTTCGGCTTTCGACACCAGCCTTGCTGCTCGAAGCGGCGGAAGAGGCCCTCCGCCCCCTGCCGCCGGAGGCTCTGGACCTCGACGCGCGCGGGCGTTTCGGGTTGGAGCGATCCGGTCGATTTGCAGCAGCCTGCTAGAGCGCATCTCATAACCCTGATGAGGAAGAGCGGAGCTCTAGGCACCCGCGAAGCGGGTGAGGGGGAGAAAAATGGCGTAGCCATTTTTCCGGGGGCGGGAACGCCCCCGAGGACAGAGCTAGAGCCGCGCTGCGAAGCAGCGCAGCGGGCGTAGCCCGCTTCAGAACCAGCGAAGCTGGTTATGAGATGGGCTCTAGAGCAAGATCCCGTCGATCGTGCTCGATCCGACGCCCATCTGCGCTTCGTCGCTGCCGAAGCCGCGCGCGAGCGTGAGCAGGTAGTCGCCGTGGGTCCGGTCCACGCTCAAGGATTGGCCGGTACGGAACGGGGTGTTCTGCCCGCCGATCAGCACGTAGGGGAGGTCCCGGGGCGAATGCTGGGCCGCCGTGCTGTTGGCGTTCGGACCGCCGAACTCGGAGACGCAAAGGATGGTGGTGTTGTCGAGCAAAGTACCGGTGCCGTCCGGGATCGAGGCCAGGCGGTCGAGCATCAGCTTGAGCTCGCTGAAGAACCAGCGGTAGATGCGGACGCGGTCGCGCGTCGAGACAGCGGCCGTGATCCGATGGCCGGCGTCCTGGAACGCGCCGTCCTCCGGGTGGGCGAGGCCGTGGTCGCCGGCACCCGGATACTCGAGGTCCGGCAAGAAGTCGTAGCGGTAGTCGGTGAGGTTACCGTCCTCGATGTTGTTCGTCCCGGAGGCACCCCACTGGATGGTGACCGCGGGGGAGTAGCCGAGCGCGAGCGCCGTCACCGCGAGATCGCGGACGAACGGCGAGACCGTCGGGAGCGCTCGGATGTCGGTCTGCGCGTCGGCGACGTCGGGATCGTCGGGGTTGACGAGCGGTCCCGTGGGCTCGGTCGGGCGCATCTCGGTCTCGAGCCGCTCGAGCCGGGCAACCTCCTCCACGTACGCTTCCAGGCGCTGGGCGGCGGGCGTGCCGGCCGCGCAACGCAGCGCTTCCACGCGTTCGCGCACGGAGCCGAGGACGGCCAGGCGACTCGCCGTGTGCACGGTGGGGTCGGTACCGGCATCCGGCGGCGATCCGCCCACCGCGTCGAGCACTCGGCGCGCGTCGCTGATCGGCTGCCACGAGGGCTCCACGTAGTCCCTGTCGCGCGGCCGGCTCACGTCGCGCGTTCCGTCGTACGAGACCCGGTTGCCGTAGACGCCGGTGCGGAACACCGGTTCGGCGTGGGTCGTGTTGGCGTGCACCTCGGCCATCAACACGTCGAGTGACGGCGAGCTACCGGTATCGCCCCCCTCGACAGCCTCACCGGTGAGGCAGCTCTGCACGGCGGGCGCGTGATCGGCCTCGCCCGGATTGTCGATGCCCTTCACGAGCAACATGCGATCGGCGTAGCTCGCAAGCGGTTGCAGGATGAAGGTCGGACGATCGGCGGACGCGATGCTCGTGTTGAAATCCTGCGAGCTGAGGTCGTTGGTTCGATCCGAGCGAATGGCGAGCGTGCCGGTTCCCGACGGCCAAAACCATTCGGGAACGGTGCCGTCCGCCGTGTACCAGACGATCAGCCGCTGGGCGGGGGCACCGGCGGCCACCGCGCGACCGATCAGGCGCGACCACAGCGGAGAGCCGGCGGCGGCGGCAGCCAGGCCGACGGGCAGCCCCTTGACCAGAGAGCGGCGGGAGAAGCGTGGTGTCGTGATGCGCGTCATGGCCCTTCACACCAGGGGGTAGCGGTCTCGCTGCGCGCCGCGAGCGAGACGACCGTCGCCTCGAGCACGTCCCTGAGGCTCCCGCCCGCCTGCACCGTGGCGGCGAGTTCCGACACGAAACCCGGATCGACCGCCGCGAGCGGCTCCTCGAGAAAGAACGAGAGGAAATGCCGCGCAAAACAGCCCGCGAAGGCATTCGTCCCCGTCACTGCCTCGAGCAGCGACGGCAGATCGGGGTACGTGCCGGTGAGCTCGGCGTTCTCGAGCACCTGGGCAGGCTCGGGTGTGCCGGTGAAATCGGCGTCGAGCGCCGCGAACGTAACGCCGATCGGATCCATCAGCAGGTGGCAACCCGCGCAGCGCGGATCGACGGTGCGGTCGCCGACTTCCTCGGCGAGCGCCAGGAGATCGGCGTCGGGCGGCGGGATGGTGTCGCAGAGCAGTGCCGTGCGAACCAGCTTGCCGCGGAAGATCGGCCGCCGCGACGCATCGGGGTGGCGCGTCGAATCCGCGAAGATCTCCTCGGCGAGCAGGCCGCGACGGGGCGAGTCGGCGGGCCAGGTGATGGCGCTGACCTCGTCCGTGCCCGGCGGACTGGCGAGACCGTAGGCGTCGATGTTGTCTTCGTGCACGAAGCCGCGGTCCCCCGCGAGGAGCGAGGTGATCGGGCGATCGTTGGCCAGCGCGTCCTCGACGAACGCGATGAGCTCCATGAACGACGGCGACGACTCGAACTCGGGATCGGCAAGCTTGAGGTCGGTGTCCACGTCGAGCCATTGCGCGACGAAACGGGCCAGAACCGGCACCGCCCGTGCATCGCTCGAAAGGCGCGCCGCCTGCTCGCGGAGTCGCGTGCCGAGCTCGGCGGCGGGCCCGGTGCCGACGGCCGCGAGTTCGGCGTCGGGTGGGGCGTCCCACAGCGCGTACGAGAGGTGCTCGGCGAGGCGCCGCGGGCGAGCCGTTTCACCCGCGACCGGCGAGGCGCGAAACACGAAATCGGGACTGAGCATCGCGGCCGCCAGCAGGGCGCGGGTCGCCTCCTCGGCCGACGCGCCCACCGACGTGAGTTCGGTCACCATCGCGCTGAACGCCGTCATGTCGGTGCTCGTGAGCGGTCGCCGGAACAGGCGCTCGAGCGGCGCGCGATAGTTGTCCTCGAGGCAGGCCTCGACGTCGCTCGACGGGCACGCGGGGAGTTCCGCCGGAACGAGCTCCGTCGCGATGTCCTCGCCGGCGAGAAGGTACGGGTGCACCGGATCGGGCGAGATGCTCGCGTTCGACGTGAAGGGACCGGTACGGCCGTCGACGGGAACGAGCGCAAGGCTCGGATCGATGCCGAACGCCGCGACGACGGTGGCGCGATACTCGGCCTGGGTGAGGCGCACGAAGGCGGGCTGCAGCGCGGCGATGCCGCCCGATCCACCCGCTCCCGCGGCGCCCCCGACCGAGCCGCCCGTACCCCCGCTGCTCGCCCCCGCGGAACCTCCGGTTCCCGCCCCGCCGCTACCGCTGCTGGCGCCCGACCCGGTCGCGCCTGAGCCCGTCGCACCCGAGCCCGTGGCTCCTGCACCGGCCGTCCCTGCGTCCGCCCCCGCGCCGGCTCCGGGGAACGCTCCTGAGCCTCCGGCTACCCCGCGGTTCACGTCGGCCGTGCACCCCAGGGCGCCCGCGCCGAGCGAAAGCAGGAGAAGGAGAGTCCTCGGCGTCTGCGGCATGCGTGCTGGCCCGACCCTGACGTACCCCCGCCCTCCTCGCCTGGCTCAGCGGTCCCCGGGCCGTCCAGCAAAGAGAGAATCTTCTAGTGCAGGTGCCTAGCGCCGTTTCGCCAGCTGCTCGCCGAGCTCACGTCCCACGGCTTCGGCGCGAGCCTCGGTCGCGGGAAACGGCACGCGACGCTCGGCCCGACGAAGATCCGTTCCGTCCGGCTCCGCAAGCAACGCGCGCAGCCAGAGGTCGCTCCCCTGCCGGACAGCGTAGGCCGCGATAGGCGTCTGGCAGCCGCCCTCGACGGCGATCATCACGCCGCGCTCCGCGGCCACGGTGAGCGCCGTCGCTTCGTCGGCGAGCGGGGCGAGCAGCGCCGCCGTGCGTTCGTCGCCAGCGCGCAGCTCCACCGCGAGCGCACCCTGCCCGACCGCCGGCAGCGACACCTCCGGCTCGAGCACCTCCGTCGCCTCACCCTCGCGGCCGAGCCGCACGAGGCCTGCTCGCGCGAGAACGATCGCGTCGACCTCGCCGTCTTTGCACTTCCTGAGCCGCGTGTCGACGTTGCCACGAAGCGGCACGATCTCGAGATCCGGACGCACCGCGCGCAGCTGAAGGCCGCGCCGGAGCGACGTGGTGCCAACACGGCTGCCACGCGCGAGATCGGCGAGTTTCGCTCCGCTCTTGGTGACGAGCACGTCGCGCGGATCCTCACGTTTCGGCACGCAGCCGATGCGGAGCCCGGGCGCGAGCTCTCCCGGTACGTCTTTCAGCGAATGGACGGCGATGTCAGCGCGACCGTCGGCGAGTGCTTCCTCGATCTCCTTCACGAACAGCCCCTTGCCCCCGATCTCCGTCAGCGAGCGATCCTGGATCCGATCGCCGGTGGTCGTGACCGTGAGCTCGACGATCTCGAGGCCCGGATGCGCTCGTCGCAGTTCGGCGATCAAGGCGCGCGACTGAGCCAGGGCGAGCGCGCTCTTGCGCGTGGCGTAGACCAGGCGGGCAGCCATCAACGCGAGCCCAGCTTCGCGACCTCGCCGCTCGGGGCGCTGTCGAGAGGCGCGGCATCGGGGCCGCTCGGTTCGAGCTCGGCGGTGGCCACGTCGTCCTCGCCGAGAGCGAACAGGCTGGTGAGCGCCGCCGTCAGCTCGGGGAAACTCGGCGCGTCCAGGCTCTCGAGCGAGGCGGCGCGGCGCAGGCGTGTGGTCGGCAGATGCAAGAGCCTGTTCACGCTCGCCTCGAGCATCGTTTCGAGCGCCGCTCGATCAGGGCCACCGAGATGGCGGAGCCGGCCGCCGAGGCTGCGATCGAGCTCCACGCGGAGCGCGCCTCGGATGCGTTCGCGGAGCGCCACGATGGTGGGTGTCGCCTGTTCGCCGTCCGCCCAGCGATCGAACCCCTTCGCCTCACCGTCGATGATCGCCTGCGCACGCTCTGCCTCGCGCCAGCGCGAAGCGAGAGACTCCGAGACGATGCGCGAAAAATCGTCGATGTTGTAGAGATAGGTCCCATCGAGCTTTTCGATCGCTGGGTCGACGTCGCGAGGAACCGCGAGATCGATGTAGAACTGGCTCCGCCCACGACGGGCTCGGCGCGCCCGGGCGACCGCGTCGCGTTCGATCACGAAACCCGGAGCGCTGGTGCTGCTGATGACGACATCGGCGTGCTCGAGCACCGTCCCGAGCTCCGACGACGAGTGCGCTTCGCCGCCGACCGCTTCGGCCAGAGCCTTCACCTTGTCGAGGCTCCGGCCGACGACGAGCAGGCGCGCGCCGGACGCGGCGAGCAACCGCGCGACCGTTTCGGCCATTTCTCCCGACCCCATCAGGAGCACCGTGTGCCCGACGAGATCGCCGAAAATCCGCCGCGCGAGGTCGGCGGCGACGGTCGGCACCGACACCTGACCGGAACCGACCGCCGTCTGCGAGCGCACGAGCTTCGCGGTGTGGATCGCGCGCGATAGCGCCCGATGCAGCGTCGCACCGACCGTGCCCGCACGGCGCGCCGTCTCGTACGCCTCCTTCACTTGCCCGAGGATCTGCGGTTCGCCGAGGACCAGCGAATCGAGCGAGGACGCCACGCCGAACAGGTGCCGCACGGCATCACCGCCGGACAGCGCGTAGATGCCGTCGGCCGGCGCCCTCGGCGAGAGTGACGTCAGCGCGCCGCGGCACGCGGAAGCGACACGCCCCAGATCGCTGCCGGCGCGGGCGGCGGCCACGATCTCGACCCGATTGCAGGTCGAAACGATCAGCGCCTCCCCCACCTCGGGCCGGCCCACGAGATCGAGCAAGAAGTCGGGCACGCGCTCCTTCGGGAGGGCGTACTGCTCGCGCACGACGATTGGCGCGCTCTTGTGCGACAGACCGACGACGGTGATCACGACCCGTGTCCCCCAGGCCGGAGGGCGTACACCAGCACGACGAGGAGTACGCAGAGGACACCCGCAAGCGTCCCGTACGCCGCGCGCCGGCCGCGCACCCCCGCCACGCGGCGCGCCACCAGCACGGCGGCCAGCACGACCCAGGTCGCGTAGCCGAACAGGGAGCGGGCCAGAGCGGCGCCTTCCATCACCTCCCAATGGGCCGAGAACACGGCTCCTGTAACGACCCCGAACGTCAAAAGTGGAAAACCGGCCACCAGCAGACGGTGGGTCGCGCGATCGAGCGTATCGAGCGACGGCAGCCGGTTCGAGCTCGTGCCGAGCTGCTTGGCTCGCAACCGCCGCTCCTGAAAGAGGTAGAGGATGCCGGACGCGCCGGCGACGACGAAGAGGCCGACCCCGAGCACGTTGGCCGCGATGTGAAAGGCGAGGAGCGGGCGCGAGACGCCGTCGTCCACCTTGGCGTCCGCCCCCACGAACTGCGCCGCAACCAGAAACGTGAGCGCTACCGGCGCGACGATGGCTCCGGTGGCGAACAGGTTCGCTCGACGATGCACGAGGAGGTAAACACCGGCAGCGCACAGCGCGCTGAAGCTCAGCGCCACGTGCAGGGACTCCGTCGGCGCCGCGCGCGAGAGCCCGACCGCGACTTGCACGGCATGAAACAAGGCGGCCAGGCCGAGCAAGCGCGGGGCCCACGTGGCCCGGGCGGCGGCCCCGTCGTCGCGGCGCACGAGGTCGAGGAAAAACAGCGTCGACGCGGCGGAATAGGCGATCACGCCGAGATAGAAGGCGATCGTCGCGAGCGTCGCCATCAGCGTGCCCCGCTCGCCCCGTACACGCCTTCGCCCGCGCGCTCGCCCTTCGAGAGCGGGGTCGCGAGCCAGCCGGGCACCGTTTCGTAGGCGTTGTCCCCGATGATCATCGAATCACCCAGCAACTCCGCACCGAGTTCCGTCACGTAGCCGAACGTCTTGACGCGGCCGACGATCTCGAACGGATCGGGCGTGCCCGTCACTTCCCGGACGACACGCACCGACTCCACCACCCGGTAACGCCGTTGTTCCGCGTGGAGCCAAAGTTCCGCGCCCGTGAGCTCCGCCTCGCCGATCGCGAGCCAGCGATCGACGACCGCCTGCGGGAAGAAGATGCGGGACCGGCCCATGCCCCGTGATTCTACCCGCGGACGCGAGGATCAGCGCGTCGGCAGCAGGAACCCGGCGAAGTTCTGGCCGCCGGAGCCGACTTGCACGCAATAACCGCCCGCACGCGGCTCACCGAGGGGCGAGCCGTCGTCGGTACGGCAGGGGGTGGTGACCCCGTTGACCCTGAGGGTTCGACCGGGCAAAAACTCCCAGCACACGATGCGGGCGTCCGTTTCGGTCGGCTCGTAGCCCTCGATCTCGAAGCAACGCGCCGAGGTGCCGAGCCCGTCCAGGCGGAAACCGTCGCCGCTCTCCTCGATGACCTCGGGGTTGTTGCAAATTTGGTCGCAAGGCGAGCTCAGGCAGGTGCCGTTGAAGCAAAAGTCGTTGGTCGGGCACTCGTCGCCGCATCCACCGCAGTTGTCCACGTCGGTGTCGAGATTCACGCACGTGTCGCCGCACTGAGTCTCTTCTTCCGGGCAGCCGCATTCCCCGCCGTTGCACAGCTGGTTACCCGGGCACGCCATACCGCAGCGCCCGCAGTGCTCCCGATCGGTGTCGAGATCGAAACAGCTGCCGTTGCAGTCGGTGAGCCCCACGTCGCAGGTGCACTCGCCGTCGCCGCAGATCTGATTGTTAACGCAGGCAGTACCGCAATCGCCGCAGTGCGCGGGGTCGGTCATCAGATCCGAGCAGGCGTCACCGCAATCCTTCTCGTCCGCGGGGCACGTGCAAAGGCCGTCACCGCAGATTTGATCGCTGCGGCACGCGATGTCGCAGTTGCCGCAATGGTCCACGTCCGACGTGAGGTCGGAGCAAATTCCGTCGCAGTTGTCAGTCCCCTGCGGGCACATGCACTCCCCGCCGACGCAGGTACCACCCTGGCAAGGCGTCCCGCAGGCGCCGCAGTGCACGTTGCTGGTTTGCAGGTCGGCGCACACGTCCCCGCACAGCGTTTCGGCTGCCGGACACACGCATTCCCCGGCCTCGCAAACGGCTGTCGCCGGGCACGGATGGCCGCAAACACCGCAGTGACCCATGCTCACCTGCGTGTCGACGCACTGACCCTGACACTCGGTCTCGCCGTCCGGGCACTGGCACTCGCCATTTTCGCAGGTGGCCCGCGGCGCGCACCCGATGCCGCAGTCACCACAGTTCGACGTGCTCGTCAGCGTATCGACGCAGCGCTCCTGGCACAGTGTCTGCCCATCCTCACAGACGCAGAAGCTGTCTTCACAGGTGGAGCGCGCCGGACAACCGAGGTCACAGCCGCCGCAGTGCATTTCGTTGTCGGTCGTGTCGACACACGCGCTGCCGCAGACGAAGCCACCCTCACACGGCATTCCCGCGCTACCCGCCGCGCCGCTCGCGGCGCCGCCGCCCGCCACGCCGCCCGTGCCGGCGCCGCCGCCCGCACCAGCCGCGAGACCACTGCCGCCGGTACCGGTGCCCGCGCCGCCGCCGGCACCAGCCGGCGGCGCACCCCCGGTGCCGCCGGTCCCACCGCCCGACGCACCGCCGGATCCCGAACCAGCACCGGCGACCGGCTCGTGAAATGGGTCGTCCGGCGAGCTGCAGCCGAGCGCCACAACGAACCCGTATGAACCGAGGGCCAGAACGAGGGAGGCCCCAATGCGGTGGAAAACAAGCATGTTCGCGCCGACTGAAGAACTAGTGCCCGCAGCGGTTCTTCCCGCGTCCGAGCGCTCCGGTCAACCCCTTGCGCGCTTGTTTCTGTCCACGCGGTAATCTCGCGCGCGGCCCGGAACGCTCAGCAGCGCCCTGCGTCAGAAGCCGGCACGCGCCACGGCCACGTCGCCGGACAAGAGTTCGCGCTTCGACTGGGTAACGATAGCAAGACTGCTGTAGCGCTCGGTGCTGAGGATCCGCAGCTCGGCCACGGTCGTGTCCGGGAACTTCGAGTCTTCACCCGGGAGCGGCGTGCGTTCGACCGCCACCGGCTCGGGGACGTCGGTGCGCAGGCGATCCCCCGTCATCTGCGCGCTCAGCGTGCGGCGCCACGAGTCACCGCGCCGCACGACGACCATTCGGTTCCCCGGTTTGAGCCCGTCTTCGCTGCCGTGGTCGAGGAAAACGACCTGATTCTGGCCGACGTAGACGTGCGGGTAGATGCTGGTCAAGACGCGGGCAACCACCTGTTTTTCGTTCCGGAGCGGGGGCACCACCTCGAACTTGCGCTTCACCGGCCCGATCCGCGCCCCGCGCTCGATCACGTCGAGGGACTCGGTGATGCGCGCCTTTGCAATGTTCGACTTCGGATCGACGGAGTCGAGCTTCACGGTGCCGAGGATCGCAACGAGCTCGCCCGGAGGTTTACGCGCGCCGGGCACGTTGTCCGGCTGGCGCACGCTCCGAAAAATCGTCAGCTCCTCACCGGCGCGCACGGTCTTGCCCTGCTTGAAGACGACGTACACGTTGTTGCCCTCGGCGAGCATCATCTGCTCCTCGTCGGAACCCGCGATCTCACCCCACACGTCGTTGTTCGGGTCGCCGATGAAACCTTGATTGCGCAGGACCACGGTGCCGCGCGTGAGTCGTGACGGGCGCTTACCGAGCCCGCCGCCACCGGCGCCGGTGCCGGTGCCGGTGCCATCCCCCTTACCGTCTCCGAACTTGCCGCCCTTCGCGGTCATCGCGGCGTCGCCGTCGTCGCCACCCGGCCCCATGCGGATCTGATCCCCGGGGTAGATCCAGTGCGGGTTTTCGATCTGGGGATTTTTGCTCCAGATGCGCGGCCACTGCCAGGGGTTCCCGTAGTACGTGCCGGAGAGATCCCACAGCGTGTCGCCGCGACGCACGAGGTGAATCGACGGTGGAGCGAGCGGGCGGACCGAACCGCCGCTCGAGTCGATCACCGCAGTGCCATTCGGATTGCCGACGACCGTCGTCGTACCGCTACCGCCCTGACGAAAGTCGAAGGTGTCCGACTCGTTGCCGACCTTGGGGCGCGAGCTCGAGGGCAGGTCCGAGTTCCCGTCGCGCTCGGGCAAGGGTGAAAAGATCACGCTGCCGGCCGGGCCCTGGGTAACGAGCGTGTTTTTCGGAACGGGCGCGGCCGCTGCGGGAGGCCCCCCTGGGGCCGAACCCGGTGCCTCGGCGGGACCGGGCGCCTGCGCCTGCGCGACTCCACTCGCAGCGAAAAGCGTGAGCGCGACGGAAGCGAGACGGCGCGGCGTCATGGAGCGGCAGAAGGCTGGGTATTTTGCTTCGGCGCCGCCTTCGGCGCCGGCAGCGTTCGGGTTTCGAGGGCTTTGCCTTCGCCCTGGATCACGACGCGCGGACCCGCTTCGGCCTCCATGTCTGCGGCGGCGAGTTCGGCTCGCTCGCCGTCGGGGTCGACGCGGACGACCTTGAGGCGTGGGCGCGTGATGGGCTCGGGGGCGGCAGCCGCGAGGCGCTCGGCCGGCTGGGCCGCGGGCGCCCGCTGGGCCTCCATCGAATCGAGCCGTTCACTCATCCGGTCGGTGTCGTTCTGGAGCTCGGTCACCTGCTCCCGGAGCTTGGCCAGTTGCTTCTCGACCGTGTCGTGCTCGGCGGTGCAGGCCGCGAGGGGCAGGAACAGTGCGAAAGCGGCGACGGAACGTAGAATTTCGACACACCGAGAGCGCATGGCCCGATCGTAGGCCCCACGGCGTCCCAAGGCCAATAAACGGGATCCCGGCCCCCTTCCTTTACGAAGTGGAGGCCACGTCGTACCCTGGTGGGTATGGCGTTCCGGCGACCGCCCCACGCTCGCCCACGGAGGAAGCTCGACCTCCGGAAGACGCTGTTTGTCCTGCCCAATTTGATCACCCTGGGCGGAGTTTTTTGCGGTTTCAACGCCATCCGATTGGTGGCCCAGGACCGCCCGAGCGAGACGGACGTGTACCGCGCGGCGGTGCTCCTGATCTTCGCGATGCTCTTCGACCTGATGGACGGGCGCGTCGCCCGGATGACGAAGACGCAGAGCG